>Ga0182739_1000135_pt1 | contig 142053 bp, 93 predicted proteins | sample eDN5th30CBELigBY_FD_128873 | JGI IMG/M metagenome (GOLD analysis project Ga0182739, IMG submission 128873) | Enriched backyard soil microbial communities from Emeryville, California, USA - eDNA 5th pass 30_C BE-Lig BY (version 2) (version 2) | ecosystem: Environmental > Terrestrial > Soil >...
GGAGCCTTGACGAAGAAGTTTGGCTTAATCCGGAAAAAGCGACTCTTATTCAGGCTGAGAAAAAAGCTCAAAAGTAGTTATCTAATTTTCATATATTAGCGACAACTATCTTGACAAACGCCGGTTATAAACTCATTTTAGCCGCTTTACTATCCTCATATAACCGTCTTAAGTAGTGTCTGAGCCTAGCCTTTAGACTAGGACTTTTCACTGCTTTTTAACTCAGCTTTTCTCTGCTGTATCATTTTTTCAACTTTCTTCGAATTATTCTTCTCTTCGACTGAAGCATGTTTTGACTCCAGACTCAGTATATCTTGGTATGAAACGCCTTCAATGTTCCCCCACTTTTTCCAAGGTACTTTATCAAGTTTAGTGTGCTTATAATACTCGATTGGATTTATGGAGCCTGGAGCATAATTATAAGTCCCCATATTAGCAGGATCAGTTACTATTTCTCCGGTTCCCGTATTATAAACAACCTCAAATCTTCCGTCTGCTGAAATAAACTTAACATTTAACGCTCCATTAACATCCTCAAAGTTATACCTATGATATTTTGCGCTAAATAACTTCCATTCATCTCTTGCAGCCAAAGTAATCATCTCATCAAAAGAAGCAGGTACGCCGCTATACGAGTTCAATAGGTTTCTAAAATAATGCATCTCCTTAGTGATGCTATCTAATTTTCTAATATGTTCATCAAATGTTTCGAAGAATTCATTGAAATTTTCATGATCGCTTAATGCCCCAGGGTTACTTTCCAAGTCTCTCATCATTTTGGTAATGACTGCTTTTGCTGCAGTTTTCTTCGAACCGTCAAACACGTACCATTCGTCATTTTTATTTTTAACTTGTTCAAATAGTTCGCCGAGATTATAAAAGTATTCATCGGATAAAAATTCTGTTTTCTGTTCAATTGTATTTTCTAATAATTCTGGATTCCATACCGACTTATGCTCGTTGTAACTAATTAAAAATAAAATAATGATTATGCATATACCTATGGCAACTTTTTTAATTCTCATACAACCTCCTCTGTTAACAGCAGAACTTTCATGAAAATGAAATTAACCGTATACGAAGTGTTTACCCTGCTTCATTACTATTTTTGGATTTTTTTCATTGTTTCATTCCCTTATACGATACCGGAGATGGAAGGTTGCCTGAATATCCTTGTATCAACCTTATCCTTGTCTACTCTTTAGGGCTGTAGTTTCGGTTTTGTTAGGACACTGAACCTTTAGCAGAGCCCTTCTCCCTGTCTGGTAAAAAACATTTATGTTTATTTTATCACTTGCACAAATGCTGCCTAATATGGCTTAATATAGATGTCGGGCCGACGAAATGAACGGAAAGGAGGCTGAACGAATTGATTCAGAACCAGGAGGTGGTACTCGCCTAAGCGAGTACCCGTTCACAAAGGGGAGCCAATTGCGGCTCCCCCCTTAATGCTGTAAATATATGAATATCCAATATCGAAAGGAGGCGGGTAAGCCATGTTCAATACGATTGCGATGATATCCAACGATTGCTTAATCACATTTTCAAAAAAGGAGGGCGTCGATGGGGCATTACAAAAACGGAAGGGATGTGCTTCCCCCCAAGCTGCTAAAGCAAATCCAGCAATACATTGACGGCGAGCTGCTGTACATTCCGAAGCAGAATGAACAGAGAGCAAGCTGGGGAGAGCTAAGCGGTTCCAAAGAACGGCTGAATAAACGAAATGCAGAAATTTATCAAGCTTACTGTGGAGGAGTATCCACCGATGAGCTTGAAAGCATCTATTATCTATCCGGAGAAAGCATTCGGAAAATCATTAGTAAACTTGCGCGTATCAGCTAAGCTGTAAGCGGTGATTGTATACAATGGAGGGCTTGCTTCTGACGAAGCAGCCCTATTATTTTAAGGACTATTATTATATGCTAGGCAAAGCTGATCTCTTGGCTTAACAAATAGTATCGTTCCGGCTCATTAGCCTTCATTCGTTCAAGCCACTCTTTGCGTTGATCTAAGATTTTCTGTCTATCCTGTTCCAGCATCTCCATCACGAATTGATGTCGGGCGCCTTCCTTAACACCGAATAAATCAAGCTTATCCCAACCCCATAGAGCTAGTGAGGTTACTATACCGATCATGAAGCCAAAAACAATGCTATAGAGCAACTCACCCACAACAGGAATGGATCGAATCATGGCCATTGGGGGCAGCGTACTTATTCCCTCTTCAAGCAAAATACCGACAGAAACAGCAAGGGCTGCAATTACAATTTTACCTGCTTCGTGGAATGCTTGTGCCTTGGTCATGCCAGCTGGCGGATTCATCAATAGCTTGACTGCTTTTATAATCGAGAAAAAGCCCTCTCGAATCAAACGCACTAAATTTTTAGCGGTTGTAAGGAATGCATTAATCAAAATTGTAACCAAACTCGAAAAGATGCCGGAGATCATGCCGGAAAAGCCTTCCTTAAGCGCTTCTCTCCATTTGCTGACGATTCGCTTCACAACTGTCTCTAATCGATCCTTCAGATCGTTCCAGAAGCTCTTCGCTCTCTTAGCGCCTTTCTTGACCGCATCCCTGATTTCGTCGAACACTGCGGCTATCGCCTCTGTTAAAAATAAGCCGAGCACCTGCTGCAAGCCCATCTTCCCGCCTTCGCGAACGCTTGATTTGGCTGCGTTGCCGATGAAATCTTTAGATAGATAATAGGACTTGTTAATCATTGCCTCATATTCCTTGCGAGATTCCTTATCGAGCTTCATCAGCTTTTCCCGGTCAATCTCTTCGTATTTCTCCAGCTTTCGCAATTCCTTGCTTTCTTGTTCGGTCAATGAGCCTTTCTCTTTAAGCTCAACAATTTTCGCTGCGCGTTCAGGTTGTTGCTGCTCCAACCGTTCAATAAACTGGTTTGCCGATTGCGCCTTCTTCGAACGATTAATAGAAGCATCCGTCGGATTCAGATTGGATTCACGGTTGGCAAGCTCTGGTCCATCTAATCCTGCTAGTACTCTACCCGGATCTTCGTGGATTTCTTTCGCCGAAATCGTATGGTCGAGGTCGACTCGATCATTCGGAGCAAATCGCTTATTTGTGTAGCTGTCTACCAGTTCTCCTGCTTCTCTCTTTGCGCTATGCTTCCTATTGATCTCGATATAACGCTTATCGCTATGATAATCATGTGAAACATTCTCATTATAAGGACCTTGATCGGCATACCTCTGCTTAAGCTCATCCGATGCATATATTAAATTTCCATTCACATTTTTCCTAGCATTATGAATCGTATCAACGCTGCCGCCATCCTTATCAGATCTTGCGACAATGCCGCCCAGCATGAATTTATTAGCGACCGTTCCAATTAACCGGTTACGGGTTTCATCGAAGAAATAGCTTGCATGTTCCTTATCGAAGCGGCTGCGGAGATCGTCAATATGCGCGATAATCTTCTTTTCATCTATACCAATCTCCAGATCCAGATAGTTATCCATCGTTAGAAAATCAGCCAGTTCCTCATCATCAAAGCTGAATATATGTAAACTGAGGGGATCGTCATTAGCGGCAGCCTGATGATCCATCGGCATGAAGCTCACATTGCTCTTCTCACTCATTTGTTTTAACATTCGTCTTCGGTTAACGATATCTGACACATAAGCCCCTCCCTCACGAAACTAGTAGTAATTCCTCAAATCTTGGATTTCATGCTGCACGCTGCGCTCTTTTTTCTGCAATTCATGCAGCCCTTTTACAGTCTCTTCAATGTCGCTTACCGTTTTCTGATAAGATTGCTTCAAGTGACCCGGCATTCTTTTCTCGCATTGTACTGCATATTTATAAATGGTTTTTAAATCGCTGCTGGTCCATACATCGTTAACATCTTTTTTAAGATTTTCCGGGAATCCGCCCTGGATGAATCCGAAGATAATACCTTTCAATTCTTCTTGCAAATCTTGCGGAAGCTGAAGCTCTAAGCAGCGTGCTTTAGCAACCGATATGGAACCAACAACATAAATATGAAAGTACGTATATCCTCTGACAAAAGCCGCAATTTTGGAGAAAAATCCTTTGTCGTTTACATCCAGCACCGAAACATGCTCGACAATTTCCCGAAACTGCTCCTTCACCTGCTCTCTTTGACGTTGCAAGCTGTCTAATTGGCGCAATAACTCGTTTATCCTTGCTTGGGATTCTGCTTCCGCTTGATTGTATCCTTCCGTATACCCTTTCTTCCTGCCTCTGTTGCTTGCTATTTTACCTACTACCGCAGCCGCACCTGCTGCTACAGCCCATCCAATTATCGGCAATGGCATATGTCATCCTCCAATGGTCAATCTATCTGATTCATTTTGACAAGTATTTTTGTGTAGCTATCGTAATCTTCAAATAAGAGCATCATATTTTTGCATGCCTCGATATTCATTTCGTAGTAGTGCTCTATATCCATTTCATTCTCAAGATAAAAAGCATAGTAATCATCGATCCTGCATTTTAAAGGCCTTGCATCATAAACAGAGCATAGCTTGCGATCAGCATCATAGTACATACAAGTACCGTCCGGCAATCTAAGATCCGCGTAAATCGTTTCGTCCAGATTTCTACAACAAAGTCCACAGGCCACGCAGGGGAATTGTTTTGTCAATTGGATAGCTCCAGCCCTTTTAAATAAATCTCATTAAAGCTTATAAGCCACGCTTTCACGTCCTCATAATACTCTTGAGAAAATCCATAAGCTTCTCTGATTCGATTTATGACTTGCTTTTCCTCTTCTTCATAAACGCCATCCGCATAGGCAATAGCAATCGCCTCTATAAAGGAAACCTTTTTAGAAGCTTCGCTTTCAAATTTTGCAATTATATGTTCTAGCGACAATTCCTCAACATCTTCGACCTTTATACTAATTTCCATTTCACGGCTATAGGTATCAATCATCTGTCGCTCCTGATCGTTAATAATGCCGCTTGCATTGGCAACCAAGTGAGCAAGCTCAATAAAGGCTTTCCTCTCTGAATTATTCAATTGATGTAAAAACATCTCATCACTCTCCGATTAATTTTATTATACTGAACAAGATGGTTATTTGAATCCGAGTATCGATTTCATTATTCAACATTTCATAATTCGACAAAATCCATTATATCCCTTCTTTAAACTACATATTGAGGTTCAACAGGAGAGCAGTTGAAACAACTCAACAACGAAAAAGAGCCTCCAGCGAGGCTCTTCTCTCTTTCGAATAATCATTTACAGCGACTATACAGTCGGCCAGTCCAGTTCAATGCCAGCTGCTAGAAGCAGCTTCTGAAAGCGTTCGAGCTGTTCGGCATTGTTGCGGACGTCGCGAGGCTTGAGTCCATTCTCCACGCAATAAGCAGCCAAATAACCAGCGGCTTCCCCTATATTCCATTCTACCGGGTGCAGACGATAGCATCCATTCGTGATATGAGTCGTGCCGATATTTTTGCATGCTGCCAGCAAATTGTCCATACGTATAGGAATTAACGCGCCTAAAGGGATATGGAACGGCAATGCGGCTACATCCACATAGGTTCGAAGCGTCGTGCTCGGATGCAAGTCAATCCGATAGGAGCCAATTCCTACGCTGTCCGGATATCGCTCCGACCGTCCATCCTTACGGCAATCCGGGCTTAAATGCTGCTCAAGCACTGTATATTCCGCTTTTATCCGGCGCGATTCACGAATGTACGGCATTTTCGCCAATCCGTCTAATGTGCCAACAACATCGCCTCGAAGACGAAGACCTGGATAACCGATCCCTCCATCAGGGCGCGGAGCTTCAGTCTGCATCCAATAAAGCAATGACAGACTCAGCTCTCTTGCATTATTTAGATGCTTCTCCCTCTCTTCAGCACTAACATCGATGATCGGTCCCAGCCAGTAATCATTTTGCGGCCAATTAACTACTGTAATATCACTTTCGAAAGTACCCGGCGAAAACCACCCTCGATCAATCAATCGTCTGTATTGCCATAAGGAGAACCTCTTGCCGTCCGGAAACAAGCTGTACGTGGTCGGTTTTAAACTATGAGGTACTACACCCGCCCAGCTTAGCTGCATATCCGGCCAGAAGTCAGCACGGTAGCCACGCCAAAAGTCATACTGGCCAGGCTTATTTATCGTGAAATCCTCACCCTCCAAATGATCAATAGCAAAACACCAAGTGATAGCTTGCATATCCATAGGGTCGGCCTTGCCTGGCAAAGCGTGAGGCTCGCCTGTTTCTTCGACCGATTCTGCTCCTGTTACATACTCGACACCCGCAAGCGGCAATAAATCCCCTTCATCGGTTGCATCAAGGAAATAAGCGCCGGTCAGTTCAATTTTGTCCCCAGTCACAACATGACGCAATGTTGCCGAAACTATTCGGTCTCCATCCGTCTCCGTACTTTCCAGCTTATAATATTCCAAAATCGTTAAGTGGCCGTTATGCACGAATGGAGCAAGCATATCGCGCAGCACAGCAAGAGCGGCTCTTGGCTCATGCGATAGTTTGCTAACCGAAGCATTGCCGGGATTAAAGGCTGCCTGCATGCGCGCTTCCGCTGTTACGGGAAAGTTGTTCATATAATATTGCCGAACTTTATTTCTAAATTGACGATAGCTCGCTGTACTTCCGAACTTCTCAATCCATGCATTCTCATCCGGAGGGACAGCTTGGCTCGTTAATTGACCGCCAATCCAATCGCTTTCTTCCGTCATAATCACACGCTTTCCAGCTTTCGCTGCAGCCAATGCCGCTGCGACTCCACCGGTACTGCCTCCGATAATGACAATATCTGCATGCAAGTGTTGCACCATAGTAAAAGCACACCTCTTCCGACAATCTCTTTGTCTGCTCACTTTAGATTAAGGAAGCTGCACCCATTGATGGGGCGTCTCCATAGCTTTATTTCCATACTCAATAATCGAGATAACTGAAAGTGTTTCAGCAGCAGCAACAGCAGGAATCGATGTCTCAAAAAAGGACACCATGTTTTCAATAAATCGTTCAAAAAAATTGGATTCTACCTTTAGCACATTCGTAGAGCCTTCTGCATTTTTAACAGCCATCATAAAAGGGCAATCCCAGCCAAAATGATTCAGTGAAGCGTGCCGGCCATCGCCGAAATCAATTAGCAAAGAATGAGACGAAGGCGTGCCCGTAAACATCAGCCTTTTTGCTTCAGCACCCATAAACGCGACAATTGGCTCAATTTGATGAATGGCGTAATTATGGAATAAGCCTGGCCCCCAACTGCTGACCGTCTCTATATTTACAGCTCCAGCTTCCTTATATTCAGCCGCATAGCGCAGCGCAGACGTAGAATACATCGGAGTTCCATGCTGCTCGGCAAGCTGGAACATCCTCTCAGCCGCTGCTCGGTCAGGTGCAAACGTCTTATCAATATAGGTCGGCTTTCCAGACTTTAAAGGAAGCTCCGAGAGCTCCTCATGATATTCCGGATTATCGGGCGACAGCACGATCAAATAATCGCTGCGTTCCACAACCTCTTCAATTGTATTAAGCAATTCTACGCCCTTGTTGCGGCACCATTCGGCATTGCTAACTCCATTAGGGCTATCTATTTTCCCATAAGCATAGGCAACCTTCATCGTTCCGCCTGACGCCTTCTCAATCCATTCCGGATATTTATTAGCATGAAACTCATCTAAAAAATAATCGATAAAGCCGATCTTTTTCATAGGGGATACTCCTCTCGTTAGAAAGAGACTTCTCGACCGTTGTCAGAAGAATCATAGATCGCTTGGATGATTTTGGATGACAGAATGGCCGTATCAATATGAGACGGCAGCTTCTCACCAGTTTGAATGCACGTTATGAAGCTGTCGATTTCATTCTGAAAATGATTGCTTGACTTAAACTGCGGGATTGTCTCAAGCAGAGCGCCGTCCTTAGTGCTATACAGCTTAAAATCAGCGCCATACTGCAATCGAATACCGGCTTTATCGCCTAGAAAATCGATATATGTTTCACTGACGCCAATATTTTGTGCCCAAGCGCCGTTTAAGGAAATCGTTGGACCTGCAGTACGAATCATTCCGGTAACAAAATCGTCCACATCATATGTGCCATCGTATTTCGGCGGGCCAGCCCACATATTTAAGTACGAATAATTGTCTATATCCTTGCCCAGCTTGGAGTACGCTTGGCCTGATACCGTCCGAGGCTCCGGGTCACCGGCGCAATACATCACAATGTCCAAATAGTGTACTCCCCAGTCGATAAGAACGCCGCCGCCTGATACTGACTTCGTTGTAAAGTCGCCTCCCAGGCCTGGGATACTGCGGTGTGCGCGGAAGCTGACATATACATGATACAGCTCGCCCAGCTCGCCATTTTGAATCAAATCTCTTATTCTATTAACGCTTGTATTAAAACGGTTGACGACGCCGATATTTAAAGTTACACCGGTTTCATGCTGAACCCTCTGCATCTCCAACGCTTCAGCATACGTTCTTGCCGCAGGCTTCTCGCACAGCACATGCTTTCCTGCCCGCATACAATCCATAGCGATAGATGCATGGACATTATTCGGCGTGCATATTGATACCGCATCGACTTCAGGATCATTTAGGATGTCATGATAGTCGGTAATGGCCGTTCCGCAGCCATGCTCCTTCACTGCCTTTTCAGCCCGCTCCTCGATAATGTCGCAAAAATATTTGATCTCCGCATCCTTGTTCGCTATGTAGGACGGAATATGAGCATGCTTTGCAATGGTACCGCAGCCAATAATAGCAACTTTAATTTTCGACATCCGTAGTTCCTCCCCGTGTTCTTTTATGATTTGGAAACCTCGCCTGGCGTAACTCCCCAATATTTTCGAAACACTTTTGTAAAATAACTTAAATCCCGATAACCTACCACACTTGCCGCATCGTACACCTTCGCTCCCTTTAACAGGACCGATTTAGCTCGTTCCATTTTATGCTCCAATACGTAGCTTGAGAATGATTTCCCTGTTTCTTGCTTAAATAGCCTGCTCAAATACGATGAGTTAATAAAAAGCTTCTCGGCCACATTGTATAGCGTTAAATCTTCTTGAATACCGTCCTCAATAATTTGCAGTGCAGCCTCTACCATGCGATGCCCTGCGCTTCCTCTCTGTGAGTGCAAATAATCAACAAACTTGCGAATGATGCGCTGCAAGCACTCATAAACCTGTTCTTTAGTCGCAAAGGATTGTAAATTAAGCAAGTAAGGAAAATCGCTCCCAGCGACCTCCTTTACCGAGCAGCCTCGCTGCTGAATGAGACGAACGATCAAGCTACCGAAGTAAAGGATCACCTCGTTGACCTTATCCACTGTATCCGCTTCCAGCATTAAGGAAAACCATAGCTTATCAAACGCTTCTAACGCTTTAACCAAGTTCCCTGTTTCAAGTCCAATCTCCAGCTCACGCTCGATATTCGGCTGGCCTAGATCCTGCTTATTTTGTTCAAAACGAGCTTGATAGGAAATGGCGATATGCTTTCCATAGACGATACGCCGCTGCAAAGCTTGTCGCGCTTGCTCGTAGAGCTTATTCATGTCAATAATTTGATCGGTATATTCACTAATTCCTGCGCTGGCAGTCAGCTTAAGGCTTTCCTTCACAATGTTCAGCAGCTTGCCAATCGTCGCGTTCACATACAGAATGAACGAATCCGGATCGTCAACGGACATCGTATGAAAGAGTATGACCGTCGAGCCGTTCGAATCAAGAAATACCCATTCCGGCTCTAGGTCCTGGCTCGCAATATACTTTAATGAGATCTGCAGAAGTGATGCATCCTCCGCTTTAAATCGTGTTTCAGACGACTGCAGAGGATCCATATCAACGATCGCAACACAATACAATCTAGGGGTTGACAAGTCCATATGCATATCCTTGCTATGCTTCTCTATCTCCCAAAGCGAGTATTTGCCTTGCAGCCAGTTCATGAGAAACAGCTCACGAAGATGCGGCAGATGCTGCGACCATTTTTGAGTTAATAGGGTCTGGTTATGCAGTGCATCCAGCTGCTCGCGCAATTCATTAGCGCTCTCCAGAACCGCATTCAAAATTTCGCTGTCCCCAGCGGGCTTCAGCAAATACTTATTGATCCCATTCTCCATTGCAATCTGGGCGAATTCAAAATTGTCATGTCCGCTTAATACGATCATTTTAATATAAGGGTCCTTGAGTCTCACAAGCTTGGCAAGCTCAAGCCCGCTCATGCCTGGCATCTGTACGTCTAGTAGCATCAAATCCGGCTTCTTCCTATCGAATAGCATCAACGCTTCCTCGCCGCTCGCTGCTAACCCGACAACCTCAATTCCATGCTCCTCCCACGGAATTTCCAATGCCAAATTATTGCGCAGCCTTGGCTCATCTTCAACGATCATTAAATACATGAGCAGCCCTCCTAAGCGATAACGGTCAGTACGTCTTAGCACCTTGCCGGCAAATTCCGCTGCGTGATAACTGCTAAGTTCGTACTATCCCTATCATACCAGAAGAATCTTTGCCAACCATCATTTAGGAGACGGCAAAGATTCTTCTTTCGCTGCTAACTTATATTATTTTGTTGTGCTGAACCATTCATTTGCATCCTTCGTCATCGCTTCGCCGCCATCTGCCTTCCATTGCGCTAAATAGCTGTCAAAAGTGTCCAGCGATGCTGTGCCAGCAATAAATTGCAAATAAGTGTCATTTGAGAACTTGGACAGCTTCTGTGAATTTTCAGAGACGCTTGCGATCGGCGGCGCATTGGACATTGGATCGATGACGAAACGTCCTTCAGCCAAGCGCTGCAGCTCCTCGAAATAATTAAACAGAATTGGATCTTTTCTTACCCGTGCTTGCCAGTATGTTGAGTACACACTTTCATCAACGCCAGTCAGGAAGAAGCTAGCGTTATTCAGTTCCTCATCAAACTTCGGCAGGATTGGGAAGTATTTTCCGTCCTCAACCTTATGATGAACACCTTCTTGGCCAATAACCAGTTCCTTAAACAGCTCTTCTTCCAATTTCACATTCATATAGTTCATCGCATGCTCTTTATTTGTGGACCATTTAGGAATTGCCATGAAATAAGAGATGCCTGTGTTTACGCCGATTGGCGAGTTGCCTTGCTCATCCTTCAGCCCAGGAATAACCAAGTAATTTGCGTCAGGGAAATTCCGGTTGAGTGCGTTCACGACCGCCGGAGCACTCCACCACGCCAAGCTCATCATCGCAGCCTGACCGCTTGTGAATCTCTCAATAGCGACAGAGCCAGTATTAATCGGCCACTCTGAGTCAATCAAGCCCTCACTATATAATTTATTCATAAAAGCAAGATATTCTTTCATCCGAGGGTGTTCAGCCTGATGAACAAGCTTACCGTCCATTTCTATCCATGAATTGCTCGTTATACCGAACATGGCCGCAATCTCTGGCATTACGCTTAATTGCCCCGTCAAAGGTATAACATTTTTCTTAGCCTTGATCGTCTTCAATACCTCATACAACTCATCTTTATTAGTTGGCACCTCAAGGCTGAGCTCCTCCATCCAGTCCTGGCGAACTACGAGTGTAGTACCCGCATAAATACCGGTTCCGCCTTGAGGTATCGCGTATATCTTTTCGTCCACTGAAGCGGCTGCCCAAGTCGTTTCCTTAATGCCAGCTTTCAAGTTCGCACCATACTTGTCAATCAAATCATTAAGCGGCTCCAATGCTCCCGCTTCTGCAAGCGTAAAGAACTGTTCCTTGGACAATCTCATAATGTCATACTTTTCTTGGTTAGCCATCAACAGGTTCAGCTTCTCATTCGGAAGCTCTTCAGGAAGCATCTCATAAGTCGTCTTATAACCTGTTTTCTCTTCTAGAAATTTTGCTGTAATATAGCTGTTCGGATCAAAACGATCGAACGGCTGCAATTGTCTAAGCTGAGGCTTATCACCGGCTAGAACGTCTTCCGTCGGTTGCGGCGCATTCGTTGCCGCAGTGTTATTAGTAGGCGCTGCACTCTCCTTATTGTTATTGGTCTTTCCGCCGTTACCAGAGCCTGAGCATGCTGAAACAATCATAACTGCGATCAACATCAGTAGCGTAATCGTTTTCTTCATCTGGACGAAACCTCCCTTTAATTGAACCAGCTTTAATGCATTGCCAATGTGATTCATCATTCGCTACCCTTTAACAGATCCAAGCATGACCCCCTTTACAAAATACTTTTGCAAGAATGGGTATACAAGCAAGATTGGGATAGTCGCTACAATAATCGAAGCGGCTTGAATCGCCTGAGGTGAAACATTCATCGCCCTGTCAATATCAATCATTTCCATATTCAAAAATACATTGTTTGCAGAGGCTAACAGCTCTTTTAGATACAGCTGCAACGGTTTAAGATCAGGACTGTTAATATAAATCATCGCACTAAAGAAGTCATTCCAGAAGCCTACCGCATAGAACAATGCAATCGTCGCAAGAACAGGCAGCGATAACGGAAGAACGACCTGCAGGAATGTACGAAAATTGCTGGCGCCGTCGATTTTGGCCGATTCCTCCAGCGCGTCCGGTATCGTTTCAAAATAGCTTTTGATGACCAGCATATTGAACACGCTGATCATGCCCGGCAAGAACAGCACTGGCAGCTCATTGATGAGACCCAACTCCCTGATCAACAAGTACGTAGGAATTAGCCCGCCGCTGAATAGCATCGTGAACACGAACATGAGAACAAAAATCTTTCTCCCCCTTAACCGCGGTTTAGATAGCGGGTACGCAGCAAGCGAAGTCATCATGAGACTTAGTAACGTGCCCACCAACGTAACGATGACCGAATTCATAAAAGCGCTTTGAAACAACTTATCGCTAATAACATAGGAGTAAGTGCCGAATTGGAGGTCTACCGGTAATAGATTTACTTGTCCCGATATAACCGCCGCTTCGCTGCTCATCGATTTGGCTATCAGGTTTAGGAAAGGGAATATCGTAATGACGCCCATTAATATGAAAAATATATAGTTTGAAGCAACGAACAGCTTATCTAGAAACGAAGTCTTATGCCGCATCTTAACGTCCCCTTTCTACCAAATACCACGCTGAAGAAATTTCCGGCTTAAATAGTTGCCCGTAATAATAAGGATGAAGCCGATAACGGAATCAAACAATCCGACCGCCGTAGAGAAGCTGTAATCCTGCTGGCCAAGGCCTATTCGATATACATAGGTGCCAATGACATCTGCGACACTATACACAATCGAGTTGTACATAACTAATATTTGCTCTGTTCCTGCCTCGAGAATACTGCCTAGACGAAGGATGAACATCAGCATTATGATAGGCACTAGGCTTGGAACTGTAATATGCCATATTTGTCTAAACCGTCCTGCTCCATCAATTTTAGCCGCCTCATACAATTGAGGATCAATACCGGCAATTGCCGCCAAATAAATAATCATCCCCCAACCGACTTCCTTCCATCCTGCGGAAGAAATGAGCACCGTTCGGAATACACTCGTATTCATGAAGAAGGCAATCGGCTCGCCGCCTAACCCGACTATAATTTTGTTAATCAAACCTCCGTTAGTTGACAGCAGATCCAAAAATAAACCGCTTACAATTACCCATGAGAGGAAATGCGGTAAATACACAACCGTTTGAATACCGCGCTTGAAAATCATATTTTTGATCTCATTCATTAAAATCGCCAATATAATAGGCAACGGGAATAAAAATATAATTTTGTATACGCTAATAATCAACGTATTTCTGAACACTCTGGCAAAATCTCGAGATTGAAACAGCTTCTCGAAGTTTTCCCAGCCAACCCATGGACTTGCCGCCAATCCGTCAAAAATGTTGAAGTCCTTAAACGCAATAACGATCCCATACATCGGCGTGTACTTAAAAAGGAGCAAAAACAGGATTCCCGGTACGAGCATCAGGTATAAATCCCATTCTTTTCTCACATCAAGCCGAAGCTTCTTAAAGTAGGACGGGGCCATCCTATCCCTCCTTAACCAGTTGTTACCTCTTATTTTAGAGAGAGGTGCATAAGCTGAATAGTGGACGATGTTGCGGTATTTTGGTAATTTGATGACTAACGGCGAAATGGCTGTCACTGTTTTTTAACAGTGCAGCGCGTTTCGTTCCGGGAAATATAGGGATACGTGTCGCATAAAGCATATACGTTCCTATATTTCAAGGCGAAACGCGAAGAAAAAACGGCATAAGCCGCAGCGAGCATTCGCTTACGTTTATGCCGATTTATCCATCATTTTGTCCAACGGAATTTGTAAGCATATCGTCGTTCCTTCTTGCCAGACGCTGTCTATGAACAGCTTGGCGTCGACACCATAATAAAGTTTCATCCGCCCAACGACGTTCCGCAAGCCGAACAAATCCTTCACTGAATTTTCTGTAATCGTAATTAAGTTTTCCTGACTGTTAAGCTTATCAATCTCGCTTCGAATGAAATCGAGCCGTTCGGCGCTAATGCCAGCTCCGTTATCCTTTACGGTTAAACATAGATTTCCGTCCTGCAATCGGCTCGAAATGACTAATTCTCCGCCTGCTCCCCTCTTCTCCAAGCCGTGCAATATCGCATTTTCAACAACCGGCTGAAGAAGCAGCTTCAACACCCGCAGCTCTTCCGTTTCTTCAGCAATGTCGAATCGGACCGTGAATTGATCCATAAAGCGAAATTGTTGAACGCGCAAATAGTATTGAAGATGCGTGATCGTCTCCGCCACTGTAAAAGCTTCCCTTCCCTTGCTTAAGCTTAAACGGAAAAACTTCGATAGATTAAGCACCATTTCGCTAATTTCATCCACTTCATAGTTTTTTGCGGTCCAATAGATGGAATCCAGCGTGTTATATAAGAAATGGGGATTAATTTGCGAATGAAGAAATTTAAGCTCCATTTTGCTAGATTGCAGCTGATGTTCATAGACATCTCGTATTAGCAGCTGCTGTTCAGCTATCATTTGATTGAACGCATCCGTCAGCGCGCCGAATTCGTCGACTCGTTTGCGAGTCAAGCGAACGTTCAGCTTGCCCATCCTCATTTGCTTCATCCCATAAATAAGCTCTCTTAAAGGAGACGATATCCATTTATACACGCCATAGGAAATGATCAAAGCTAGCATAATACTTATTATGATAATAAGCATCGTGATTAGAGAAAGCTGCTTCGACTTTTGATACAATTCCATCTCTGGCTGGATCATTACGATCGACCACTTCGAGTTTTCCGATTGCATCCGCCATACGAGCAGCCCATCGCCCGCTGCGGTCCTTCCGCCGCTGGCATTACTCCACTCATCCTTCAAATAATTCTGATCCGTCCCGGCAACGAGTTCGCCGTCAGCGGAATATAAATAGATGGAAGAGCCGGAGGACGGCTGCACACTTTGAATCCTTTCCTGAAGCAGCTTTCTGTCAACCGTCAGCACGAGAATATTCGAAGAGTCCTCTTTATTTTGCAAGTCCATCAATCTCATGAAAGATATGGTATCGTCTCCAAAAATATTATGTTCGCCTGGGAGCGGATTATAGAGCACCGTTTTCCCATTAGCCTCCATGGCACGCTGGTACCAGGGCTCGATTTTGAAATCGGGCTTTCTGGCGCCGTATTGAGTCGATACAAGAATTCCCGATTCGGAATGCAAGATAGATACTTCCCGAATATGTCCATTAATGGCTACAACATTCGTCAAGCGATCCAAGATCGAGTAAAAACCGAACAAATCCGATGTTAGCAAAACAGCGTTAGCCTCGTGCAATATCGGTTTAATACTGTAATCCGTCGAAAGCAGCACCAGTAAATTTTCCAAATCCTGCAGCGTAATATCGATATTATTCAATACTGACTGTAAGCTTGTCTCCGTCCGTTCGCTGGTCTGCTCCTCCAAAATATCCATGGATCGGATGTTCGAAAATAAGCTGATGCCTACTAATGGAATTAACAAAAGCAAGAAATAAAGCGTTAGACGTATTTGTATTCGCTGACGGTATGCGTTCGTGAAGGAAGTCCATACTTTTTGCAACGGTCTAGTCAGCCTCCTTCGCATTATTTCTGTACCAAGTATTCACCTCATTCGTAATTTCCCAGCCGCCGTTCGAAATCCACTCCTTCGAGAATCGTTCAAACTCTTGCTCCGGACTTATTCCCATAATGATTTTTAAATAAGCCTCCTCCTCCATCTTTAACAGCTGCTTGCCGTATTTTCTCATCGAGGCCGTTTGCGGTCCGCGATAATCGCTGTGCAGCACATTTTGAACGATATATTCTACATTTTCATTCAATTCATATTGCTCGCCGAGAGAATCCAGCCGGTCTTTGCGAACTGCAGCATTGTTAGGGTCAGCAATTGCGTGAAGCGTTCCGCGATAAATATGCTTTTCATGCTCTGCAAAATTCGTTATCATCACGCCATTTTGCTTTGTCCATACTTCACCTTCAAAGCCCAGCTTCAGCTCTCTGTAGCCTTCGCCTGCAATGAAATGAAGCACTTCAATTACTTCCTTCGCATGAGTACTACCATTAGGAATGACGCTGTAGAACTGGATCAGATCATATTCCGCGGTGCCGTATTCTCCATTGTAACCGACCGGTAATTCCAATCGAATCCACTCTGCTTTCAGATCTTTCTTCTTATTCTCAAGAATCGGTCCTCTCGTATCATACCAAGCGGCTGAAAACAGTCCTACTTGTCCATTAATAATTTTATCCTTGAAGCTGCTCTGTTTGTTAAGAATAAATTCCCGATCCAAAATGCCATCTCCGTACAATTTCGCAAAAAAAGCAAGCGCTTCCCGTGTCTCCGGTAAAATACCGCTATACTCCAGCTTCCCTTCTTTTTCCTTCCACATATTGATTTGATTAAGTCCTCGGGGAACGCCAAATGCGCCGAAGAAAGGCGCCGTTCTCAACAGCCCTGTCGGAATGATCGTAAGTCCGTACGTATCATCCACGCCGTTCCCATCAGGATCCCTGTAGGTGAACGCATGCATAACCTCGTAATACTCATCCAACGTGCGCGGCATCTCCAGCCCCAAGGTATCAAGCCAGTCTTTACGCGCATAAATGACTTCATTGCCTGACACTTCATTAAGACTTGGAATGGCGTAAATTTGGCCGTTGAAAGTGACTGATTCCCATGCCTCCTTCGGAAATATGTCAAACAATTCTGGGGCGTAGCTTTGAATAAGATCATCAAGCGGCAGCAGTGCTTGCTCTGTCACCATTCTGTCAACCCATAATGGATCGGCTGTTTGAATAAGATCCGGAAGCTCGGACGAATTCATAATCGTATTCAGCGTTTCTTGATAGCCAGTGATCTGCGGTGTAATTAAAGTAAGGTTAACGCCTGTAGCTTCCTCAATAAAGCTCAGATAAGGATTGTTATTTTCATTCATACCCTCTGGAAATTTTCGTTCCGAGTTATTAACAACCATACGGATAGTCGGCCTGTCGCGATCGGTTAATGCTTCCCCGCGTTCTGCATCGGACAGGAGACGAGCATCACAGCTGACCAAAAGACTAATAGCCATGACAGCGCTTAACTTTATAAATATCATTGGGAGTATTCTCATCGCGATGCCCTCCTTCAAGCTAATAAACTTGCATCATTCTTTTTACATCATTATTCATTTTGACATCGTTTCAGCATTCTCCTTTTTTTTAGTGCATCCCATGCAAAAGTCATCAATGTTCCATAAGTTGTCATCATCGCCTCTATAATGCAGAAAGTACAGCCGCCTATAATGAAACCGTAATCCAAACTACTATTGAGGGATGGTGAATTTATGAAAAGGTATGGAAGAAGTGCTATCGTTTTTCTCGTCGTCTGTATGCTTGCTTCTTTTTTTCCGAAAGGGATAACAACGGCGCATGCATCAGAAGGAGCAGCAGGTGCTCCATCAGGTGAAGCCGCAGGTGTACCCGCTACTGTAAGCGATTCGGTGTATGCGGTTACTGCGGACGGCAGTATGAAGCTCGTGCTCCATCACATCAATACGAATGTAGACAGCCCGGAGCAGCTCAAAGACTACTTAGCTTTATTTACAAGCGGTACGAGCGTGACAAACGTAACAGGCAACAGCAACGAGGTTTACGTAAAAAAGACTAATGCCGCTATTCAAGTCGATGCTAACGGTAAAATTTTGAAATGGATCGGACCGCAAGGCGGCATTAATCCCGCCGATAATAAACCGTTTGCATGGGACGAATCTCAGAATGTCCCCATTCCACCTGGCGGCTACGTCATACTAGCAAGCGATGACAATTGGCTGGGCAAAAACTTCCGTAAAGCTTTATACAATACCTTTCATGCAGAAGACACCATGAAACTCGAGAAAGGCGGTGTGATGGTGACAGCAAAGGATTTCATGCCGGAGAGCAGCGACGGTGACCTGATCGAAATTGAAGCACCGCCAGAGGACATTAGCATTATTGTAAAAGGTCCGACAAAAAAAATCGATCATATCGACACAGATGTTACCTTTATCCCGAATATTATCGCGTTGTTCACTAACGAATACGGCACAAAAGTTGAAGTATTAAAAAATAACGTCGCTATTCAAGTCGATGCAAGCGGCAAAATAACAAAAATGTTCAACCCGGCCAACGGAAACTCTGCGCCTTCATGGAAAGATGGCGGAGATCTCGAAATTCCGCCAGGCGGCTATGTCGTCATGGCGCAAGATAATAGCTATGCTACTCTCGGCTTTAAGAAGTTTCTTGCGACCAACTTTAAAGTCGGCGATGTTGTGAAGCTGCGGAAGAACGGCAATGTTGTAGCCGTTACAGAGCTGATGAAAGGAACCGGCGCTATTCCGCGCATTTCGCTTGACGGGCTGACTATGTATACGACTCCTGAAACATCTACAGCTGTATCCGGTAAAGTGGTCAATCCGACAGGCGCATCAGTCGCTATTGGCGGACAATCAGTTGCCTTACAAGACGACGGAAGCTTCAGCCTGCAAGTACAGCTTGCTGACGGACCGAATTATATTGATGCCGTCTTGTCTAAAGACGGAAGAGTCATCGACACTAAATCGGTTGTCGTGTACAGCAGACCTTCACTGAATGACGATAAACAAATTATGCTGTGGGTCGATCAAGCGTCGAATGCGAAGAAGCTGCAATCAAGCGAGAGTGTCCTCAATTTCTTGAAAAAAGCGAAAGACGCTGGAGCTACTGACATTATGTTCGATGTCAAAGGCGTGGAAGGCTATGTCTCCTATAAAAAGAACGACTTAACCGGCCGCCCGTACGTCAGTGAAATGGTTGCCGGCGATCGGAAAGGCTCTAATCCAGATCTCGACTTGCTGGAGTTGTTTGTAGAACACGGACATGCGCTGGGGCTGAAGGTTCATGCAGCCTTTAATGTGTTCGCAGAGGGTTCAATAGCTGTGAAAGATTTTGCTATTATCAACGATCATCCTGATTGGGAAGAGCAAGTCTACCGCCCGGAAGACAATGGAGAAATTAAAGTGCTAAGAGAAAGCGAATATGGCAAAAAAGGCCTGTCTGACGCATCTGGAGGCGCTTTGGTCCTATTCGTCAATCCGGCGAACGATGATACGCGTCAGTTCCAGTTAAACACATTCGAGGAAGTGCTCAAAAACTATGACGTAGACGGCATCGTTCTTGACCGAGCTCGTTATGATAACGAAACCGCTGATTTCAGCGATGTCACAAAGGCTAAATTTGAATCATTCCTAGCACAGCGAGGTAAGTCGCTTAATAACTGGCCGAATGATATATTCCACTATGATGCGGACGGCAAACGAGTAAACGGTCCGCTCATACAAGACTGGTGGGAATTCCGCTCAGCTATAATAACAAGCTTTGTAGAAGAAACACGAGCGCTTGTTGACCGCTATTCCGAAGAGAAAGATAGGAAGATTGAAACGTCGGCTTATGTCGGCGCATGGTACGAATCGTATTACTTGAACGGCGTTCATTGGGGCAGCAAAGATTTCCGCTATGACAGCCGTCTTAAATTCCCTAACGAAACGATCTATACGGAGGAGTACTATAAAACCGGTTATATTGACCAGCTAGATTTTCTGATGGTAGGGACATACTACAGCACTGTGCAGGAAATTCAACGCTATGTAACAATCGATTCGATTGTAACGAATGGCGAAGTACCGCTATACGCGGGCATGGCATTGGCTGATCTGCAAACTCCTGCTCTTCAACGGGATATATTCCAGGCTGCGCTTGGCAGCTCGAACGGATTAATGCTGTTTGACGCCTCCCTAGCTAACTGGCCGATGATTAAATCATCAATTCAGAATAAAGAATATGTGAAGGATTATCAACTCGGCATCAGCAAGCCTAATGATCCAGCTTCGTTCATCGAAGGTAGCTACTACAACATTAGCCGCAATTTAGGCGATCTGAACGTCATGGATGATGAGTTTGGCACATCTACCGGCACGAACAAATTCGGCGTAGAGGTCGTAGTAGATAATACCGGCAATGTCACCAAGGTCGTCAACAAAACACAAGCGATCAACTGGAGCTGGAGCTTCCCTGAGGACAATAACAGCGCAATTCCTACAGGCGGCATGGTCATTTCAGCGCTCGACGATAGCGGCGTTCGTACGAACCGCCAGCTGGTAGCGAACAACTATAGTGTAGGCGACAATATTAGAGCCGCAGCTTTGACCGGCTACATGGATTATGACGGCAAGACCGTATCATCCGCGACTGCCGAGCTGAAAGGAAATGTCCGCGTACTGGGCACTGGCTCGAATGTAGAAGTGTATTTGAATGACAGCAAGGCGACTGTCGCTTCCAGTGGAGACTTTACAGGCATCGTCAATCTCCGGCAAGGCGCTAATACCGTAACCATGTCAGTATACGTGGATAAATTGAAAACGAATCAAAAGTCGATTCAGATGACATCTACCTCAAGCGGCGGCGGCGGTGGAGGCGGCGGAATCATTGGAGGAACAGAGCCGCAACTGACGACAGACGGCGTCATCATCCCTGTTACTGAAGTGACAACTACCGATGAGAATGGCAATCCGGCTGCAGGAGTCACATTAGACCAAGCGATGATTGACAAAGCCGTCGCTGCGCTGAAAAAAGACGGGAAAAATAAGAAGGAACTGATTATCGAGTTTAAAGGTACACAGCCTGCTTCCATCGTCAGCATCCCTGTGCAAGTACTGCAACAGGCAGCTAATTCGCTAGATGGCGCTATTCTGACCATTAAAGCAGGCAAGGCTGTTTACCAGCTTCCGGCGAATTTGTTTGACGCTGCTACATTGTCACAGCTTGTTGGCCAAGCGGACAATGCTCAAGCGACAATAATAGTAGAAAAGAAATCCGGCACTAACGCAAGTGGAATAAAAGATGCTATTGAATCGCAAGGCGGCTCTTTAATCGGCGATGCTTATGATTTCCGCATCTCCTTAAAAGCTGGCGATAAATCGATTTCGTTCAATGATTTCGGCAATCGCTATGTTGAACGCTCATTTACACTGCCTAGCTCTGCTAATGGCCAAGTAACTGCAGTGGCAATTGATCCAGCAACAGGCGAACTATCCTTCGTTCCTGCTCGTTTCGCTGCTGTGAACGGATCGACAATCGTTACGATCAAGCATGCAGGAAACAGCGTATATGCAGTGATCGCCTATTCCAAGTCTTTCGAGGATACGGATGGGCATTGGGCGCAAGCAGATATCGAATGGCTTGCTTCCAAGCTGCTCGTGAAGGGCATAACAGAAAGTGATTTCGCGCCGAATAAATCCATTACGCGTGCTGAGTTTGCCACTCTGCTCGTTCGCGCTCTTGGACTTAAAGAACAAACGGGTGCAACGTTCAGCGACATAAACGCAGCCGAATGGTTCGCGGGCTATGCCGCCGCTGCGGCCAAATCTGGTCTTATCGAAGGCTACGAAGACGGCACATTCCGTCCGTCACAAACGATAAGCCGTGAAGAGATGGCTGTTCTCGCTTTGCGCGCAGCAAGCTTTGTCGCTAAGCAAGACGCTTCTGCTCAAGCATCGGCTTTAGAGTCCTTCTCCGACGCGGAAGCTATTAGCGACTGGGCACGCCAAGCATCAGCCTTCGCTGTGGACTCCGGCTTGATGAACGGTGTATCCGACACCTCCTTCGCTCCGAAGGATCAATCGAACAGGGCGCAAGCCGCTGTCATTCTGAAACGACTCTTATTAATGCTAGACTTGTTAGACAACGATTCACTCTAGCAAGTATATGAAGAAAAGGCCGGACATCAACAAGATGTCTGGCCTTCTCTTATGTTTATAATGACGAGCTTAATCTATCCTTTTCGCACCGGCGATATTCTCCAATAGGCGAAGCCTACAAACACTATGCCTCCGACCATATTTCCAAGCGTAACCGGCAGCATATTATGCAGCCAGCCTGCTAGATTAATGGCTTCAGGATGATTAGGCAGCAGCATGGCGACGCTTAGAAGGGTCATATTGGCGACACTATGCTCATACCCGCTTCCGATAAAAGCGAACAAGCACCACCATATCGCGAACATTTTCGCCCCTTCACTTTTTAACCGCATACTCATCCATACCGCCAAGCAGACTAACCAATTACAAAGTATCCCTCGAAAAAACAAATCACTAAATGACGCCGTCATCTTCTTGGCAGCGGAGCTGAAAATCAAATGATCAGCTGGCGCAGCATCAAAAATCCCTGTAGCCTTGACAAGTGACGCAAGTATGATAGCTCCAAGCAAATTTCCGAAAAATACAATGAACCAATTCCATAACGTTTCCTTGATCGATGTTTTCCCAGATAAAGTACTAACTGTATAGATCATATTGTTTCCCGTAAACAATTCGGCCCCGGCAATAATAACTAAGGTCAGCGCGATGCCGAAGCTTGCTCCCATAATAAGCGATTGGTAGGGCGAGCTCACTTGCGCTAACGGCGCTCCTAACGAAAAGATAAGAATAATGCCTAATCCTACATAGGCTCCAGCAAGTAAAGTCGCAATAAAATAACCAATCGGCTGCTGCTTCATATAATCTCGTTTAACTGCGCCAGCTTCTGCAATCGTTTCTACGTTTTGTTTGTACATAGGATGTCCTCTTTCAAGATAGACCTAAAGCACCTATCTGCTCAAATGTAATAACGGCTACATAACGATGTATACATTACCCTGCTCAACTACTGTGTCATACGTTGCTACACAGCCATCATCCGGCTCCTGAACCTTGCCGTCGAGCAAGGAAACCTTAAATTCATGAAGCGGACAGTATACGTACTCACCAGAAACGATGCCTTCAGCAAGCGGCCCATTCGTATGGGGACAAACTCCGCCGATAGCCTTAACACGATCATCCGATAAGCGAAATACGGCAATCTTGTGGCCATCTACAACGATCTCGCGTCCAATGCGCTGCGGCAGCTCATCGAAATTCGCGACAAATATTTTTTGCTTAACCTGCGTCATCTTTACCCTCTCCCCACTGTATACAGCTCTTTTTCCTTATTTTCATTCTCACGAACCGTTTTCCATGGGTCATTACGTTTGCCAGCAACTGCCTCATCCAACTCCGCTAGCAATTCCTTGCATTTGGCCTGGTCTAGCAGAACAGATTTAACATGATCGAAGCCAAGTCTTTCTACCCATGGCGCAGTCCGTTCCGCATACACACCCGTTTTACGATAATATTGAATCATCGCTCCACAAATATCGATAACCTCTTGCTCCGTCTCGACCGTTGTTAACAGCTGAGCTTCCTTCACTTCAGTACCGCCATTTCCTCCAATATAAATTTGGAAGCCGTTCTCTACGCCAATGACGCCAAAATCCTTCACTAAAGTCTCAACGCAGCTGCGCGGACAAGCGGAAACACCCATTTTAAACTTATGCGGCGTGTCAATAAACTCGTAACGCTCCTCCAGCTTAATGCCCAGCCCCATGGAATCCTGCGTGCCGAATCTGCAGAACCTAGCGCCGACACAGGTTTTAACCGAGCGTACCGCTTTGGCATAGGCGGAAGCCGATGTCATATCTAGTTCCTCCCAAATATCAGGAAGATCTTCTTTCTTCACGCCATATAAGCCAATACGCTGACTGCCTGTTATTTTAACTAGAGGTACATCATATTTATCTGCAACCTGCGCGATTTTCAACAATTGCTGCGGCGTCGTTTGTCCGCCTCTCATTCTCGGAATAACAGAGAATCTTCCATCCTTTTGGATGTTGCCGTGCATGCGCTCATTAACAAAACGTGATTCTTTTTCATCCATATGCTCCTTAGGGAACGTAACATTTAAGTAGAAATTGATTGCAGGACGACACTTGGAGCATCCCTCAGGATTGCTGAAATTCAGCTCTTCGAATACTTCCTTCGATGTCGTTAAGCCTTTTTCATGAATCTGAAGTACAATTTCATCTCTCGTTAAAGGCGTACAAGCACATATACCAGCAGGCGATGTTGTAACCTTATCACCTAATACATGAGTTAATAGCTCGCCGATCATCGGTTTACATTTGCCGCAGGAATTGCCCGCCTTGGTGCAGCGAGTAACCTCTGCGACCGATGTTAATTGCTGAGCATGTATCGCTTGAACGATTGCGCCCTTCGTTATGCCATTACAGCCGCACACCGTGTCTGAATCATCCCAATCCGCTACACTCGTGCTTTCCTCGCCCTCCGCTGAAGCCAGCAGTGTAACAGGATTAAGTGTCGTAATATCAACCTTGTCACGCAGCATTTTATAGTACCGATTTTCTTCCGAAGTATCGCCGTAAAGCACGATGCCAACTACTCTATTATTTTGGATATAAAGCTTCTTGTAACTGTTAGCCAAACCATTGAAGGCTTCAATCCCTTTAACATCATCACTCTCATGTATAATTCCTGCCGAAAAAAGATCGCAGCCCGATACTTTTAATGATGTGGAAACCGTACTGCCGCGATAGCCGTCTGTAGCCCGGTCTGTCAATACATCCGCCAGCACTTTTCCCTGTTCATAAAGCGGCGCCACAAGTCCATACATCGTTTGGTTATGCTCGGCACATTCACCGACCGCATAGACACCCTCAGTGCTCGTCGCCATAAAATCATCGACAACAATACCGCGTCCAACGTTCAGACCCGCTTCTTTGGCAAGCCCGGTTACCGGCCTAATTCCAACAGCCATTACGACCAAATCCGCTTCCAGAATGCTGCCGTCACTAAATTCCAACCCTTCGACCTTCGTTGCTCCTAGTATACGGGTTGTTTTTTTCTCCATTAAAAATTGGATGCCTTGCTTCTCCATATCTTTTTTTAGCAGATTGCCTGCTTGCTCATTCAACTGGGTTTCCATGATCCATTTCTCCAAATGGATCACCGTTACCTCCATACCTTGGTCTAGTAATCCCTTAGCTGCTTCAAGTCCAAGCAACCCTCCGCCAATTACTGCTGCCCGCTTGCAGCTTTTAGCCATCTCAATCATTTGAACAGTGTCGTCGATTGTACGGAAGCCCAGTACTCCTTGGAGCTGTGCGCCCTCTATCGGTAAAATAAAAGCTCTTGAGCCTGTAGCTATAATACATTTGTCATAGGTTATACATGCTCCGCTTACTGTTGTTACTTGTTTGTTTTCTGTATCTATTCGTACCGCAGGGTCGTGGTGAACAAGCCGAATGCTATTATCTTCATACCATTGCATTGGATTTGTAATAATCTCATCGACCGTCATCTTGTTCTGCAATACATTGGATAACATAATGCGGTTATAGTTTGTATATGGCTCTTCGCCAATAATCGTAATTTCGTATTTAGTAGAGTTGCGCTCCAAAATTTCTTCAATCGTTCTTACGCCCGCCATGCCATTTCCGATTAACACCAGTTGTTCTGTTCCCATAGTTGTCCTCCTTAATGTGAAATCATTCACTTATATTGTGATAAGTTTCACATTTATTGAGTTGATTGTATCATGTCTTTGAACATTCGTACATCAGGGAAATCCCTGATATATATTCACTATATGTGACACAATAAAGAACGAACGACCGCCTTGCTTCGCTTCTACGAAAGCAAGGCGGTCGTGTAAACCGAGACTAACGTTATTCTAGCCTTAATACGGTACGGTAATGGGGTGTTGCTCGTATAGATTGGATCTCAGCTATGTCAACACCATCGAACCGCTCTACAAGCGCCTGATTCACTAAAGTTTCGACTGTACCTTTACGAATAGGTGTAATGGAAATGTGTAAGGCGTATTCTTCGAGCTGTTCTTGCCATTGCTTCAATGGTTAGTGAGGGTATAAGGCTTCGAATTCAACACCGCATGGCCCTCCGTCTGGATTTGTTTCCAAATCTAACGCGGTTCCGTCTGCCCGATATAAAGGCTGATACCATTCACTGATATGAGTAGCAGAATCATTAGCATAGTGACAAATAAATGATCGACGGAAACGATCCTTTGTCTTATTGCGATAGGAACCGTGAATTAAATTACCGTTAAAAAACAATACATCTCCCGCTTCCAAAACGACAGGCACTGCCGTATGATCCTTTGGCGGCTTAACATAATGGGCTGTAAAGGATTCTTTAGCGTCTGAGATTTCAGGGCATACAATTTCATGCTCATTCGTTTTGGGTACGACTAATAGTCCGCCGTTGTTCTCGTCTGCCGCATCGATAGCTGTCCAAGCAGCTATACAATTTCCAGGTTCAACCTTCAAGTAAAAATTATCTTGATGAAGCGCCTGACCTCTAGCTCCAGGAGGCTTATAATAATACATGCTTTGCGCAGCTAAAGCAGGCTCTTCGAATAAATCCTCAAGAACAGCTAGCACAGGCTGATGCAATAAATATTTTTTAGCTGTTTCATTAAATCTGTGAGGATGCATGACCCTTGGATATCTTTTTAACGGATCTGACGATTCAGCTAATAAATCAGGTTCAAAATGTCCCGGTACTGTTCCTTGGCTTATCCCTTCAAACGTCTCCTCAATATCTTTGATTTGCTCATGAGAAAACAAACCCTTCATAATAATGTAACCATCCGTTACAAATTGCTTCTTTTGTTCTTCTGTTAAAACCTTCAGTTCGTACAAGTTATAGCCTCCTCCTTATATTCTCATCTATAGTTTATAATCGTCACTTAGACTACAGTAGTAGCAATCCTGCTTTTCACTCACACTATTCTGCTACTTATTAGTGCATGCGAATAAAGTTATACTATTGATTAGCGGAGATTAATCTGACAAAGGAGATGTGTTCAACATGTATAAGTATGACGAGCCTTCTAGCTACGAAGGTCGGACAACCGACATTATCCTTACTGGACATTTTCAAGTCAACGACAATTACAAGGTTGCTAGACCTGAGGGTAGGAATGATTGGTTAATCGCTTATACCCTTAGTGGAGAGGGTTATTTTTCTACAGACGAAGAAACAATTAAGTGTTCTAGTGGAGAGATCATCCTTATCAAACCTGGGACACCCCATAATTATTGGACAGGAAAAGGGAAAACGTGGACATTTATGTGGGCACACTTTTCTGCTATTGCAATCGGGGATAAACTACTGCCAACTGAACATATATTCAAACAATCTGTAGAGTCCGCTTCTCTTCATAAACGAATATATCGAGCTTTCCGTAAAATCATTTCTGATTCAAGAGAACGCAATGAATATTGGCATGATCTCTGTTTAAACTCTTTGCGAGAAATTGTAATCTTAATGGCACAAAAGCAAAATCAAAGACTCGATCCCCGAGTTGAAGAGGTTCTTCATTACCTCTCTGTTTATATGCAGCATCAAATTTATATCGATGATTTATCAAAGGCTATTGGGATTTCGGCTTCACGTATCGCCCATCTAGTAAAGGAGCAAACAGGACTATCTATTATTGATCATTTGAATCAAATGCGTATCCGTCAAGCGGCTTTGCTCCTTAGGCATACGAATCGCAATGCTTCGGAGGTATCCTATGAGGTTGGCTTTCACAATTACAATCATTTTATAAGACAGTTTAAGAAATGGCATGGAACTACGCCGAGTGAGTTCAAACAGTCCTTACTTTAAATGTCTGCCTTACAGTAAGCTACCAGAGTCATTAATAATAGAATAGAGACCTCGAAAGGTCTCTATTTCACAGATGTTGCTTTATTTAGCTGCTTCTTTATTCATTATTCGTTCCATTATCGTAGCTGCTTCCGCACGAGTTAGTGCATTCATTGGCTTAATGCTTCCATCTGGGTAGCCTTCGATAATGCCATGCTCAACTGCAAGCTGTAACGCATTCAATGCCCAGCCTGCCACTTGATCAAGATCGGTAAAGTCAAGCTTGCTGCCTTCGCCTGTTATCCCCAATGCACGGATAATTAACAAGATCATTTGCTCACGGGTAATCTGTTGGTCAGGTGCAAAGTTATCATTCCCTACTCCTTCGATCAATCCAATAGCGACAGCTGCTTCAATATATGGTTTAGCCCAATGATTGGCTCCCACATCGTCAAACGTTCCGCCTTCTATTAGATCGAGATCAAGCATGCGGATTAGCATCGTCGTTGCTTCAGCGCGCGTCATCACTCGATCTGGTTTAAACGAACCGTCCGCGTATCCGATTAGCAGCCCTTCATTGACTAAGTAGCTTATCGATTCATACGCCCAATGCGTTGTTTCCAAGTCTGTAAATTCTATAGGCTCAGGTTGTACTTCAGGTTTAGATGGTTCTGTCGGTGTTCCTGGTGTTCCTGGTGTTCCTGGTGTTCCTGGTGTGCCCGGATTTCCCGTTCCCGGATCGACAGGAGGTGTTCCCCCGTCTTCCTTCTCTTCGACAACTACTGTGATTGAAGCCGTTAAATGATTCGGATTAACAACTAATCGATCAGTATGCAACGTGCCTGTAAATGTATAAGCTCCCGCTAGATTACCGTCATATTGCGGCGTACCGTTATCCCATTCAACATTCATATCCAGCTTCTCGTCATCATTCAACGTCACTGAAGCAAGCTTAGGCAATTGCAGCGCTTCTCTAGCAGTTCCATACTTCACCTTCAACTCGCTGGACTGCTGCACAGTCGCAATTGCTTTTGCAACTTTAACCGTTAACGGAATCGTTTGTCCGTTAATCTCAACTTCAAGCTGCACTACACCTTCTTCGTTAGCAGTAATGACATTGTCGACAATACTAATAATTTCATTCGGTTCTGCTTTGATAGCGAGGTCAGTTGCTGCATCGCGCGATAATGGGCCATACACTGCCTTCCCACCTATCTCGAATGAATCCCCCACGATCATTGTCAGTTCTTCTGAGGCATTAAGTGCATATCCGCTAAGTCCGTACACCGTTACTGGAGGCAATTGAACTGGGACGCTTTGGTCTTTGCCTGGAACATTGGCGTATACCTCGTAATTATGCGTGCCGACAGCAGGCTTCTCAATAGTAACCTCAACTGGGGTATCTGTTCCTTGACCTAGCGCACTTGCAACAATAACATCGCCTTCTGTTACGATAATCTCTGCACCGCTTGTCGCCAAAACGGTTACCGTTGCATCCTCACCTTCGAAGAGACTTGGGGTAGCAGTTTTAGTTAAGTATAGCTCTATAACATCCTCTGGCATGATAGTCGTTGTCACTGTCACATTATCAATGTAGAGGGATGCAAAAAATGCAGCCGTAGCTTTAAATATAACTTTCAAATACGCTGCTTCTGGCTGAGCCTTAGTAATAAAGCCTTCGTTGACCCAACTATTTGACGTTGTTTGCAACTCTTTACTATAGGTTGTATATCCAGATTGTGGATTTATTAGTCGACCTTCACTATCATAGTACCTCACCTGTAGATAAGGACGATTAGATTTATCTCCAGGCAGGTCAGTCTTAAATATATCTGCATTAATGGAATAGGTTGCTCCTGCCGTGACAGGAATCAAGTCAGATTCTATTGTGATATCCAGCGTTTCATCATTGTCCAAATAATATAAGCTTTGACTGCCGGATTTGAACTGGTCGGATGACACATTTATTTGGGCATCCTTGCCTTCCATCGATTCTGGTTTCAAAATATTCCAGCCCGGAATCGTATTGTTCTCATTCAACGGTTCCTCAAAACCAGGATTTTTCACATCCAAATATTCCGTAACGGGTACAGACGGCGCTCCGGGACCCTCTACACCTCTATCCTCATACAAACGAACATTATCAAAATAAGCTGTCCCTGTCCATGATTGGGAAACAAATAAAACTAGTTTTCCTGTTACAGCGTTGGCAGGTGCAGTAGACCAGAATTCTTGTTCAGCCCATCTCCCCTGCCCTCCATCGATATATTTCGCTGGTGCTGGAGTCGGCGTTACTTCTTTGCCATCTACGTCATAATACTTCAGTGCAAAGATAGCGCGCCCTGAATCCATGAACACATCACTCTTTGCTCTGTACGTCAATCCAGGCTGTACTGGGAATGGTATAGAGATGATGCCCGCTTCAGCTGAAGCTGAAGTATCCTTGATTTTCAAGCTATTAACGCCGCTCTGCGCCCTTTCTGTTGACACCTCATACTCAGCTAGTTCTGGTACATACCCGAAGCGTTCCCATCCCGGAATAGTTCCATCTTTATTCACTTTCTCAAAACTGTAGTTCACAATTGGAATTTCCACATCAATTTTGGTTACTGGCTGGCCTGGTGTTGCTGTAATTTTCTTCAGCATCGATGCAGTGCTGTAATAAATAACTGTTTTTGAAGGGTCATCTTGGTCAGGAGCTACGACCATCAAATTCGATGTCGTATCCGGTATAACGACATGAGCCATTGTAGCTGGATCAACGACGGTTAATTTACCTCCAAGTGTCGTGTACAGCATACCATCATTGCCAAAGCGAAGCTTTGTTGGCACCCAAGAATGACCAAAATCCCAGATTGTTGGACGAATTTCTTTTTGTTTAACAATTTCATACGTATCCGGATTCATGGCGAACACTGTGCCGTAAGATGCCCCCCATAACAAACCATCCGGTCCAAAGGACAGGGCGCCAATCGTTTTCGGACCGATATTATTTTGTTGTTTAATATCCGGCTCAAACTGTGTAACGAGCTTGCTTTCCTTTACATCCCATACGAACATTTTCGCTTTTGCTTCCGTTGGTGTAATGTCGAGTCCGCCCCATACCGTAGTAGAGCCATAGAGCAATCCTTTATCTTCATCGTAAGCAAGCCCCATAATGCTCTGATTGTGAATCAGATTAGGGTAGGTTTGCCAGTTCGATCCATCATATATCGACAACGCTCCGCCCAGTTTACCGAGCTTTGGAATCGTGCCTACGAATAAATAATCGCCGCCTTCTACCATTGCAAAAGGACGATCTTCCTCACCAGGAATTTGATGAATTTTTTTTGGAATTCCCCCTTGTATAATCGGCATATCCGTGTTCATCTCATATATTGAAGCACCCGAGTATACCCCGAACATCATTTTATTCTTATAAGGACTCATACCTTCCGCTTGCCCTAGACTAAACTGCTCCATTTCCCCAGTTTCAATATTATAGCGGCTTCCAAATGAACCCAAGTAGCCTGCACCATATAATAAGCCATCTGGACCAAATTCCAAAGATTGAATGGATACCGGCAACCCTGGCGCCACAGGGCTGTAGTATTGAATGTTATTAGTCGTAAAGTTAACTAAAGCAATGCCGCCATTGTACAATGTAGCCAGCGATTTGCCGGGCATCTCCTCTTCGTCGCCTAAGTCTACCCAGCCTAACCCGCGCAGATAATGTTCGTATTTGATCCCTGTTGGTTCAATCGCTTTCGTCTCCAGATCAAAGGAGTGGAATTCTCGCTCTAAGTTGATATAGACCTTTCCGTCTAATTCAGGGGAAACTTGCAGTCCACGGTAATACGTATCATAATCATATCTATTTAATTCGTTGCCTAATTCATCGGTTGTTTTATACGAATATGGCCATTCTGGCAGCCATTCCTTTTTATCCAAATCATAAATAAGTAAGTTATGCTTGCTTGTCATCGTGAACATAAGATTGTCTGCTATGCTCAACATATAGACTTGGCTAACTTCAGCTGGGTCAGCATATAGATCCGTTTCTGGAAAAGGTATTTTCTCACTTTCCCCAGTGTTGGGATCAACTCTGTACAGTTCCCCTACTGCACCCGTTCCAGCGTATAAGTCACCATTGTAATAAGCGACTGTTCGCACATAGGCTTTCCCCGGAGACAATTGATTGAATACGGTCAGTTCCTCATTCACTGTATCGTATTTAAATACACTGCCCGTCGGGAAAGTTCCCCCATAAATATTGTCATGCTCATCAATAGCCAATCCATAAATCGTCGATGCGTCTGGAACACCAGCCAGCCTTTCCGCCTTGTCTCCTCCAGGTACATAACGATAAATACCGTTTTTGGCTATAATATATACATTTCCCTTGGAGTCAATAATATGGCCTTCCGCTCCTCCATTTCCCTGTTCTAATGGGATGGATCGAATCAGACTATAATCTCTCATATCTATTACAGTGAACAATGCGGGATAATCTGTTCCTCCAGTTACTGTCGTATACATAACGGGAACGCCATTCTCCACACCATGAGCAGCACTAAGCGTGGCGGGTGAAGATGCCATCATGCCAATATCTTCAGACTTGGAGAAATTAAGTGGAACAACAGGATCGGATGCTGCTTGTGCAACCTCTTGAGGCAATAGCGGAACATACGAGGATACAGCAAAAATGACGATAAGAGCACCTATCATTAAACTACGCGTCTTTTTCAACCACTTTCTTTCTTGCATGTAAAACATAGCTTCAACTCCTCGATAATAATGTGTCTTACTCCCAGTGGCAGCGCTTACATTATGTTGTGTATGTCGTGAGGTTTAAGCGTTGTCGAATGAAACCAACAAATCTGGTTCTTATGTGGTTCCGCTAACAACAATAAAATTAGCATACAACTATGAAAAGTGTCAACTAGTTCCTGTGTGGTTCTTATTTGTCGAAAAAAGAGTTTGCTTGTCCCTTTTACTCGAGGCCAAGCAAACTTACAAAGTCACTTCTTCCATATTCAATTTCGCGGTAAGCATAGCGAGCAGCTCTTGTTCGTCTATTAATTTAGATAAATATTGCTTCAAGCAATCTCCCATAATTAAGATTTCGCCCATCGTTAATCCTAATTGTTCGTGCGTAGAATAGTACGGTACGGTCTCCCTATAAAGCTCAGCCCTTTGAGGTTTGTTAGCCACATCGGTTTCAACAGATTCAGCAATCCATTTGTTAGCGGGCAAACTAAATGTCGTTTTACGAATGAAGGACTGGATTCTTTCTGACGCCAAGAAGTCCATTAAGCATCGTGCCGCTTCTTTCTGTGATGACTTCCCGTAAATCGCTATCCCAGTCGATAACAACAATGTTGCCTTCTTTTTCCCTTGCGGCAGTTGGGCAATATCATACGAAAAGCTGGCATTTCTAAGTCGATTTAATTTGAAATATGTCGTAAATATGACGGATACTTTCTCTTGTAAAAACAAATCCTCTTCACTGTACTTGCCTAGACCAAGAGGATATAACCCTTCCTCATGCACTAGGTCCCGAAGCATGCTGAGCATAGCGAACCCATCTGCCCATTCAGTCATCGTAAGCCGACCTTCTTCGTTTCGGTTAAATTTAACTCCTTGTTGCATTAAAAATATTGGCCATCGGTTAACCGATGAGAGATGAAAAAAAATAGACCTTCGATCCGTTTCCTTCAATTGTCGTAATAAGTGACGCAAGTCCTCCCAAGTCCAAGTACCATCCGGCTCAAACAATCGCTGCTCGCGCAAATGTTTTTTATTATAACACATAATGACAGGTGAAAATATGATCGGCTGCAGCATAAGCCTGCCGTCTACACTAAATAAATCATTTAAAAAAGGATACCTATCCGGCTGGATAACCTGTTGCTCCAATAAGTCTAGTCCATCTTGATCTTTAAAATAATTAAAATCGAATGTATTCACAGTCAGTACATCAAAAATACCTAGTTGGGTGAGACTTTTGACACTTTCAACCTGGTGATAGGGCAACTCGATTAACTCTACCTTGATGTGAGGATTCTCTTGATGAAACATCGCCACGATTTCTTTAAGGTTTGCTTCCTCATATAGAGAAGGATATAACCCGAAACGCAGCGTTATCTGTGCAGGAGCTGCATAACAAACGCGAGTACCTACACGGTCTACTTTTTCAATCAAGCCTTCCTTCACCAATACCTCCAGCGCTGAGCGTACGGAGTGCTTGCCAAGACTATACAGTTCCATTAGTCTAGTTTCGGCAGGAAGAAAGTCCCCATTCTTATATTGCCCTTCATAGATACCGTCACGAATGGTGTCAACCATATGCTTAAAGCGTTGATGGAAGCTTTGGCGGTCTTTCATTCTCATTGTCAACATCCTATCGACTTATTTTAATATAATAGCGTTATATTAACGCAAAAAAGACATCATCTCAAATATATAGTGAATAATGCCTATTATGCAATATTAAGCAACAGCCCGCCACACAGAAAAGACGTTGAGGAAGTACCCACTTGCCTTCATCAACGCCTTCATTGCTGTATTATATGGAGCAGACACTCGAAAATGTTAGACCCTTAGTGAGCCGCGGAATCCCCTTGCCGCATAGTAGGACTCTGCTCCGTTATGATAAACAAACACAGTGTCATAACGACGATCACAAAAGAGAGCGCCGCCTAGTTTTCTAATATTAGCAGGCGTAACTACCCAGCTTGATGTTTTCATATCGAAATTTCCAAGCTTCTGCAATTCCCGATATTGTTCCTCCGATAAAAGCTCAATGCCCATGTCGGCTGCCATTTCAACAGCGTTATTTCCTGGCTTATGCTCTTTCCTCGAATCCAGCGCTTGACGGTCGAAACACACACTTCTGCGGCCTTTAGGGCTTTCCGCTGAGCAATCATAAAATATGTATTCATCCGTTTTAGGGTCATGGCCAACAACATCCGGTTCGCCGCCAGTTCTTTCCATCTCATTAAGCGACCACAGCTTTCCAGTATTCGCTTCGAGCTTTGCTTGTACATCAACCCATTCAAGACCGTCATGGCGGTTCATGTGCTTCTCAAAACGGGCTTTCAATGTATGGAGCAGCGCTTCGCGTTGTTCTAGCGACAGCTCCATTTCATTGCTCATTTCACTACTCTTTTCCATGCTCGTTTCTCCCTTCAAATACACAATCCGCTTGCATTCTAAGTATAATTCTTATGCTTGAACTAAACAACAAACTCCAATGCTTATGCCCGTAAATAAAGTGCAACACCTATGTGAGAATCACTTTAAGAGCAGATTTTAAAAAATAAACCGTAACACCATTATCGTAATCATCCCTGCCACCACAGTGCCTAATAGACTGCGCGTTAATATTGCCACTAGAAAGGTCGGCAGAGCTGCTAATAGCTCAATATTGTTATGTAACGGTGAAAGCTCTCCATCTTGCATGAATAGCTCTTGCCCTACCAGAGCTGCCATAACTGCAATTGGAACATAATTCAGCCAACGTAATCCCCAATCAGGAATTTGCAAGCGGCTAAGAATAACAAGAGGAAGCACTCTTGGAATGACTGTTACAATGGATGCTCCTATAATAATGAAAAGAATCGACCATCTTATTTCCATTTTTCCACCGCCATTCCTATTGCTGAGGCAATGATTGCAGCCGCAATGATACCTGCACTTCCAGATGACACCATAGTTACGCCAATAACAATGACAACGGCACTTACAGCAACAATTATATCTACTGCAATTTTCGCCCGGCTAACCATCAGCAGAACAAGAAGTCCGATAAACATCGCTGGCAACGCAAAATCGAGACCGAATTTCTGAGGATTTGTAATCCATTGTCCCAGAAATGCCCCAGCAATATTAGCTGCTATCCAATTCATATATGCCGCTATATTTAGACCATGCATCCATTTTTCACTAATCGATTTCTTGTTTGCCGCGTGATTGATAGCAACGCCGAATGTCTCATCTGTCAGTAAAGACCCTATTAAAATGTTCTTTAGAGATGTAAGATGACGAAAATAAGGCGATAAGGCTGCACTTAGTAATAGATGACGCAGATTAACAAAGAAAATAGTCAAAATAATAGCAGCAGCTGAGCTATTCGCTGCAATCATCCCAGCAAAAATAAATTGAGCTGATCCAGCATAGACGAGCAAGCTCATAAGTGTAATTTCAGCGATGCTTAAACCTGCCGTTTTTCCAACTACGCCAGCAGCAAATCCAATACTCAGATAACCTAGTAATGTGGGAATGCAATCTTTTACACCTTGTAGAAAGCTCTCTTCACTCGCTTCGACCAGCTGTCTTTTTATGTGATCATTGTCTTGCATCATTCGATCCACTCCATTGTTCTATGCAGAATAAGCCATTGATTCATAAATACATCCCATTGGCAATCTTCCAAACAATATATATTACACAGTTTAACAGTGACTGTCTATATAAAGTAAAACAGTCCCCCGCAGCAGAATAACTTCTGCGGCGAGGGACCTCATAACAACTTAGATTAGCTCTTATCTATAATCCGACTTCATAACATTGTAAAGCATCATTGCACTTTGGGCGCGTGTAGCTACGTTCGCAGGATCCAGCTGAGTTGGTGAATTCCCTTGCATCCAACCAAGTTCAACGGCGGTCCGAACGGCCTCTTCAGCCCACTCGCTTACTTCAGATGCGTCAGCGAATACTAATGGATTGCCGGAAACATTCGCTGCCCCATTCACTTTCTCGTATGCACGTACGAGCATGAGAGCCATCTGTTCACGCGTAATGAATGCTTCTGGATCAAAACGATCTGAGCTCACACCATTTACGACACGAGCAGATACTGCCGCTGCGACAGCTTCAGCGTACCAAGCTTCTGTTGATACGTCGCTGAACCCTGTTGTTATCGTGTTGTTGGACTGCAGTCCAAAGGCACGTACAAGCATAGTTACGAATTGCGCTCTAGTCAACGTATCAGTTGGACGGAACTCCGTATCAGTAACGCCATTCAATACATGCTTAGCGCTTAATGTCCGAATGGCCGTATGAGCCCAGTGATCACTGTTCACGTCAGCATATGACTTGTTGTACTCGAATACACCGTAATGGCTAAAATGACTCACTTCAGCTTCAAGCCATTTGCCGTTTCTTTTGCCGCCAGCAAATTCGAGCTTTCCGTCTTCACTAATAAAGTAAATGCCAAGCAATTGACCATCTTCCTGTTCACCGATAGCAATCTGGATTTTAACAGGATGCTTGAACTCGGAATAAGCTTGTTTCTCACCTGATGGTTGCTGCACATTCAATTCTAAACGAATGATTGTGCCGGCAAGCTGAATCATAGCTTGATTATTCGTTTTGACACGGCTTGCAAGAGTGTCTGCTTGCTCCGTGCTTAGCTTCTCCATTGTGAGGGAGATAACCGAATCTGCATTCATAGCAGATCCAAGTGCAGTTTTCATATCTTTCAGCAAGCTTGTCGGCAATTCGATGTTCAGACCGTCTTGGGCAATCACCAATGATTCGCCACCTATGAGATCAGCTGTATTCGCTGGCAGCAGAAGCTCATTCACGCCTTTCTTCATCGTAATCGTCACCGCACCTTGCTGCGAGCTTAGCTCGCTGGACGAGACTGTTTGTTTTGTTTCGTTTACTGGGTTAACTGGATTTGCAGGCTGGTAGTTGTTATCCTGCTCCAAAACAGCGAGTCTAGCTTCAGCAGCTATTAACACATCCAAATTCACAATATCATTAGTCGATGCTCCTAAAGATATCGCTTCTTTCACCTTAGTACGTGCAGCGCCGACCGCCGCTTTATCGGCTAATGTGATAGCATCTGGGAGTTTATTGATTGCAGCTATAGCTTCCTGTATAGCTTCCATTACTGGGTCAGTAGGCTCCTCCACAACAGTAACTTCAACGCTGCCGCTTAGTCCGCCATACGTCGCAGTTATGACTGTTACACCAGCTTCAACACCTGTTATCGACATTTCATTAATTGAAACGTAACGCGCTGGATCCGCGCTTAAAATAACATCTTGTGTAAGAAGCACTCGATCATTGTCCGTATATTTGCCATATACAGACGCTTGCACCGATTGCTGAACTGTCAACTCCGTCTGTGGAAGCTCAATCCAAACGGATATCGGCTCGGTTGTCTCTAGCGGAGCCTCATTAACTTTAACCGGCAGTTCAATTGTCTGGCTGCCGTAAATGATAGTAAGTGTTGTTTCGCCAACTTTAATCGGACTTATGACATTTCCTTGTACCTGAACGATTCCCGCCGAATCAGATACAACAGCTACAGTTGTAACATCTTTTACAATTGGACCATAATGTGCTTGAATGTTCAGCGTAAATGGCTCGCCGCCCATAACAAGTGATAAATTGTTTGCATTCGCAGTTATTTCGGTCAATTCATGCACTGTAATTGTAGGCACTTGAATAGACGGGCCAAAGCCTATTCCAGGTATAGCTGCTCTAATCGAGTATTGATGTGATCCAAGTGCTGGTTTCGGAATCGTGATTGTAACCGGCACAGCTCCAGCGCCTAGCCCAGCCGCAACAATCTGATTGCCTTCCATCACTTGGATCTGTGCGCCAGCTGTTGCTTTTACAGAAAGCTGGACATCGGTGCCTGCTTCAATGTCTTGCTCTAGCGAAAGTAATTCGACCATAGGCAATAGACTCGGTTCAACCATTGTCGATACGGTCACCTCGTCATAGAAAGCATTAGCAACCCATGAAGCAGAGCAAATAGCAATGACTCGCATATATTTGGCATTCTCAAATGCTGTGCTCGTAATTTCCACAGGAATCCATTCATTCCGGCTGTAGCCGCCGCCAGGTTGCGTGTTAAGATCTTTCTTTAAACTATCTGAGATAGGAATCTCGTTTTTGTTCTCGTCATAGTATTGTACATAAACCGATGAACGGCTGCTGCCAAAAGGTTTTCCCGTATCGGGATTAATCGGCGGGTCATCCAAGTACACATGAACCTTCGCTGTATACTCCCGTCCCGGAATAACTTCGATTAAATCAGATTGATACGCAGCTGAAACACCTGAAGCTCCGGCATCGATCAAATGCAGACTGCGCTCACCTGTGTATGACCGATCCGTAGAAGAAGTAACAGACGTATATCTTTCTTTCCCGTCTCTTTCCGACCAGCCTGGAATGGAGCCGTCTTCATTCACTGCCTCGAAGCTGCCATTTGTTACATCCAGGTAGCTGATAATTGACTCTACTGGCTTCTGCTCTCTAGGAAGCTTAAACAGTTTTGCATCTTGGACATAGTAAATGTCTCCATTATCCACCATAGTCATGAGATTAATTGTTTTACCAATCAAAAGCTGTTTCGTGTGCAACGTTTCGGGATCAATAGCGTACAACTTGCGCCCGATTGTCGAATACAGAATGTCATCCTCATCCCAACGGAGGTGATAAGGCCGGTATTTGCTTGTCGTATTAGGCGAGGTTGTAATAAGCTTGCTCTTTACAATTTCCATCGTGTCCGGGTCCATCGCGAAGACTGCTGCCTTATAACCAGTCGTCGCATCAACGAAGCTGTCTAGTACGCCCCAGATAAGTCCATCTGGTCCTACTGAAAGCTCACCAATAATTTGAACTTTGCCATCTATTCCTTCAATCCGAGGAGTGAATGCATTTTCAATTTCTCCAGTAGTCATATTGAAACGGAATACGATTGCATTGTCCCTTACAGGAGCCGGAGTAGCGCTGCCGCTGCCGCTAAATGCGGTCGTGCTGCCGAATAGCTGTCCATCGTGATAGGCTAGACCGATAATCGTACGCTGGTCTGCAGGATCCTTGAAGGTCTGTGAAACGACATCAATCACGTTCCCTTGTCCGTCTTTAACTTCTTCTACTATCGTTAATGCGCCATCGAAACGGCTACCTGAAGGGAAAGTTCCAATGAATATTTTCCCATCCCCGCCAGTCATCACGTAAGGACGATTTTGGTCTTCAATTGTTAGTGCAAGACCTGGATTTCCCCATCCAAACTGGTTGTATTCGAGTGGATTCGACAGGTCCATCCGGTATATTTTAGCCCCGGTATAGGTTCCAAAATAAGCTGCTCCATTAAAAAATCCGATGCTTTCCGATTGGTGGAATGACGGATAATCATATGCGATCTTTCCGCTATCCGTATCATAAATGCTCATGCCGCGCTGGAAGCCGCCCATATACAGCAATCCATCTTTGTATTCTAGAGTATTGATTGGGGTGCCGATTGCTGGAAGTGTCACTTGATGTGCAGCATATTCCCCGCTGATTGGGTCATAGACAAAGGTTTCGCCATAGGCTGCCATGCCGTACAACACTTGACGTCCAGCAAAATCCCCTTCTGTAGGCGTAAGCCACTGAAGAACTTTGAATTCGGTATCAGGAAGTCGTTGCTTGATCGCCTCTACTACTTGAGGCTTCTCATTTGTTATAAAGTTATAGCTGAATAATTGCTCACCCAATTTATAATAGATCACACCGGGTTCAGCCTCAGAAGGCGGTGAAATCCTATTCTGGAAAGGAATCTCATTTACATAATCATAATTCTCATTTTCTTTCAAAATGTAAGCTTTATCTCCAGCATAGACGAATAGATGTCCGTTATAGATATCTACTTGGGACAGCGTTTTCTTCTGTCCGCTAATTGGAGGAATATTAATTTCAGTGATTTCTCCCGTTGCTCTGTCTATACGCATTAGATGCGCCATCTCGCCTACACCGACATAGACATACTTATCTGTAACACCTAGGCCGCGGGCATAGGCTTGACCTTCCTTTGCAACGCCAAGGTCTTTAAATTCGCCCGAAGCAATATCATATTCGAACACTTTACCGAAATTTATTGTATGGAAAGTACTGCCGTAAATTTTACCGTCATTACTCGCCTTAAGACCATAAATAGTCGTATTGCCTGTAGGATTAGTTCCTAAATTCTCGATTCGCCTCTCTGCGACAAGATAACGATAAAGCTTGCCGGAGGAGCCGAAATAAATGTTGCCATCCGACCCTGCCGCCATTCCCCAGACGGGATCACTTGCGCCTGCTACACGCTCTGAAAATCTCTGCTCGCCTGTAACCGCATCAACTACGGCAAAGGCGCTTGGTGAGCCTGTTGTCGTAATATATTGTTCAAGCTTGCCATCGGGACCCGTGCCGAATATCGCAGACTGCGACAACCCGATTTTCACCATTTCGCCTAAATCGATTGATTCATCCCCATAAGGAACCACTAGCTCATCTTCAACCGTTTCGAACTTCTGCTCAAATACAACATCGTCCATATATACCATCGTATCTATACCTGATGCCGCATTCGATTTATAATACCAAAGCTCTGCATAAGAAGCGGTCGTTGGGGCAAACACTTCTAGCTGTTTATTTTCCCATTGTTTCGGTAAATTCGCCAAAACATTATTCTCTGCTACTACTTTTCCAGCACCATCATAGTACTTCACATATATGCGAACGCTCTTCTCGACCGCATACACTTGCGTGCTTAACCGATAAAAATAACCACCCTCGATTGCGATCTTATTGCTTTTGAACTCGATTCCTTTTCCTAAACTCCGGTCCTCGAGCTTAACGCTTCGCATACCCGATTTAACATAAGTGCTTTCAGTGGCGGATACGACTTCAGCAAGTTTACCATCATCAGTACCGATAATGTTGACATTCCAACCTGGGAAACTGCCATCTGGGTTAACCTCTTCAAATCCTGGATTTTCAATAGCGATAGGTACGTATTCAACGATTGCCGCTGCTTGCGCCTGCTGCAGGGTTGGCAAAACAACCGGTAAGGCAAGCAATACGCTAAGCACCATCACTAAAACCTTTTTCCACTTCAATTGAAATTCCCCCTTATACATTTTCATCATCCGATTACTAGACTACATAATATAGCCTAGACTGTTATGATAGCGCTGTCAATACTATTTCATAAGAGAATTTGACGTATTTTATCGCCTAGCGACTTATGGGGGGCTGTCGATTCACTGTGGACAAGTAATCCTACTAATGGAATCTTTGCTGCACAACTCACTTGCTATAAGAGTGTTTTTCGCTGCTATAGCAGCAACGCCTTCCATTAAAGTTACTCTAAGCACGATTTTCGTTATTATAGCGGCTGTATCAACCGGTATGCACAATGGATCGACAGTCTCTATGAATATGTTATTTACAAATCAAAAAAAGCAACCAGCGCCTAGCTGCAATTACGCAGAATGGCTGGTTGCTTTCATGTTCGAATCCATGGCTATTCATTATTTTGTAGCAGTCTAATTAACCCATCTCCACGACAGGCTCATCCAATACTTCCTTCTGCAGGCGATGAAGCTCTTGCTTCAATTCGCTTACGATAGCGGCGTACTCCGCTTGATGGTACACATTGTTCAGCTCGTACGGGTCATTCTCAAGGTCGAATAATTCCCACTCTGGCGGACGATTTTCTTCAATGGAGCCCGAAGTGCCAAGCGCCTCGCCATAGTAGTAAATAAGCTTGTAACGATCTGTACGAATACCGTAATGAGAGTATACATGATGATGCTCGTCGAGATGCATCCAGTAACGGTAGTACATCGATGTGCGCCAACCGTCCGGCGTCTCTCCTTCCCAAATAGAACGCAAGCTGCGGCCTTGCATTTCTTCTGGAATCTTAACTTCGGCGTAGTCCAGAAAAGTAGAAGGGAAATCAACGTTCAACGCCATAGCGTCTGTATGCGATCCAGCTTTAATCGCGCGCGGATAGCGAACGATAAATGGCATGCGCAGCGATTCCTCATACATGAAACGCTTATCGTACCAGCCATGATCGCCTAGGAAGAAGCCTTGGTCGGATGTATACACAACAATCGTATCTTCAGCGATGCCTTCCTTATCGAGATAATCAAGCAATTGTCCAATGCTTTCATCAATAGAAGCAACGCATCTCAAATAGTCTTTAATGTAGCGCTGATATCTCCACTTTTTCTGTTCCAATTCCGTAAGGCCTTCAGGCGGAGCCGCTTTCAGATCGACGAGATCATTCATATGGGAATCAATTCGCATCTTCGCTTCTTTAGCCGCTTCGGAGCGTGTTGCATAGTCGTCATAGAAGGTTTTCGGTTCAGGAATATCAACATCGTCATACAGGGTAGCGAATTTGTCTGCCGGCTGCCAAGGACGATGAGGCGCCTTATGATGGCACATTAACAAAAATGGACGATCTTTATCACGATTCTCCATCCAATCGATTGAGAATTCAGTAATCAATTCTGTCGCATAGCCTTTGAATTGCTTCAGCTCGCCCATCTCGAAGAAATGAGGATCATGGTATTCCCCTTGTCCTGGAACGACCGTCCAGTAGTCAAATCCCGTCGGATCTTCATAGCCGCCATGACCAAGATGCCACTTTCCTATCATCGCTGTCTGGTAGCCGTCAGCCTGCAGCAGCTTAGGGAATGTCATTTGACGTCCGTCCAGCCCGTCTTCAATCGATTTTACGCCATTCAGATGATTGTATTTGCCTGTTAGAATAGCCGCCCGGCTCGGAGAGCAGATCGAATTGGTGCAAAAACAGTTGTCAAATCGAATGCCCTCATTTGCAATTCGATCCAACTGAGGCGTTTGATTTATTTGGCTGCCGTAGCAGCTCATAGCATGAGAAGCATGATCATCTGACATGATAAATAAAATATTAGGTCTGCGAGTTGTTCCCACTGTAGCTCACCTCAATTTAGAATGTTGAATGATCAAATTTCAAACAAAAAAGAGATGTTCAGCTTATGGATCAAGCTGACGATTTCTCTTGTTCGTCTCATATTAAATTTTTTAAGCAACGTATTGATTTGCGATTTTATCGTAACCGCTTCTACCATACGGATTTGAGCAATTTCTTCCACTTTATAGCTTTGAAGCAATAGTTTAATAATCTCTCGTTCTGCCTGCGTAATTTGCGATAATATACCCATAAAGAAAAGCAGACTGTTCTCTGTTTGCTTAAGACGTGAAAATTCACTTTGCAGCTTCGATGCCTTTGATGGAGAACCATGCGTCTGATCCTTGAAAGCGCCCTCAATACTGTGCAGTATTTCCGCATGCTCCGCTGATTTCACCAAGTAATCTCTCGCATTATTAAGCGTATACGCTTTATAGATCGTTTCGTCATCTTCATGTACAGTAAGAAAAATAACACCTAGCTCAGGTTTCATCGCTGACAAACGCCCTGCAGCTTCAATGCCGTCTTGATGCGACTCCATCTCGATATCCATCAAAATGATATTCGCATCATATTGCATCGAAAGCTCAACCGCTTCTGCGCCAGTAGACGCAGCCCCCAGCAGTTCCATATGCGGACAGAGCTCAATCATCTCCGAGAAGTCCTGTCTTAGAATATCATTATCCTCTGCAATGATAACTTTAATCATAGAGAGCTTATTGTCATCCTTGTACCTTTGATTTGTAGATGGGTAAGTAAACATAAAATGTCGTACCCTCCCCTAGTTTGCTTTCAAAACGGACATAGCCAAAATGAGCTTTTACTGTCTGCTGCACATAGGACAGACCTATTCCCCAGTTTGTATTTGAATTTTTACGCGTATAAAACGGCTCAAAGATGCGCTGACGCTGCCCCTTCTCAATACCAATGCCATTATCCTTTATTTGAAGCACCAGACTGTCTCCAGCTTGGTAGCAGTCCAAGCTAACTACCCGTTTCCGTCCATTAGATTCATTGTCCGCCACTGCGTCGAATGCGTTGGACAGCAAATTGCATATCGTCTGCACGATATAAGGTCGATCTGCTAAAAGAAACTGATCCTCGAACTCATTCGTTATAATCAGCGAGCGTTGTTCTTCCTCCAGCTTCTTAAGCACATCATTATAAATATGATAAATACTCGTCGGCTTAAGCTGCATCCGGTTCGACTTGAATGTTCGATACAATTCATCCATTCGCTGCAGAATTTGATTGTTGCTTTGAGCCAGCTGTTCAAGCTGCTCTGTCATCGCGTCTAGATCAACCGTGCCAACCTCCGTATTCATTGCTCTATGTTTCATTCTACGAATAAGAACACGCTGAGCAAGCAGCTCATTTTTGATGCCGTGTGTAAAAATTCGGACGCCCATATTATTTTCCCGAAGCTTCTTTTCCAGCATCATCTCCGGCTTGCCGATTTGTCCAATCAGCTTATTATATCTCCACAGGGACATTGTTCCAATAATCATCAATAGAAAGCTTCCTATAATAATGACATACCAATGTAAAAGCGAAATCGTCTGTCCATAGTAAAGCGTTCCAAGAAATGAATGATTTGTGGGGATAACGTGACTGACCTGAAGCGGAGAGAAGACGCCAAACAATAAAAATATAATTTCTAAATTAACATAAGTAATGAGCACGACCATAAAATTATTTTTAAGCCATGGCGTTTTCATTCGTTTAAGCTGACTTAGGATCACAGATAGAGTGCCAAGCACATAAATAATATTAAGACCTCTAGATATAAAAGCTATCGCAGAATGAAACTCGTCAGAAGCATGCTTTGTCAAGAGGTCATAAATGACTGGCTCATAGATCAGATAGTTGATAAAAGCATATGAAAATACAGCTGCATAGAGCATTCTCTTCTGCTTCAGTCCAATTTTGTCGCTCACATTGATGACGAAGCCAGCTGAGAAGAATAGGAATACCGCTCTTCCTATACTGAGCAGACGGCTCATCTGATCAATCGTAATCATCGAATATTGAAAGTAACGGTGTATATCGGTATGCAAGAAAAAAATAATTTCCATGCGATAAGGAAGACCGCCGCTCTTCGCAAAATAGAACATAAAACCGACAATGAGCAGCATGCTGCCAATGAAACTGCCCGCAAGCCAGGTCGAAGTCGATTTCATGCTTGTTAAGACTAGAACGATGCCGGTGATCAGCATAATGGCTAAAATGAATATGATCATCTAATCTAGCCCCTACCTATTACAATAGTAACGACAGTCTAGCTGCCGCTACTATTGTACCATAAATCATAAGCAGTCTAATTATTCGGATACCTTTGTCATGAGATCAAAAGTTACATAATCTTCAACAGGTGCGCCTTTCTCCAGCTTGCCGCTGCTAAGGAACAATTGCTGCTGCTGCTCATACCATTTCTTAGCTGTGCCATCCGCGAACAAATCGCGAATTTCTTTTCCTGTCAGCCATACGCCAGTGTCTACTTCTTGTTCAACGGATTCTATAGGGGTATCATTCAATTCGGCTACATAGCCTACAACTTCATCGAGGTTCTCTGCTCGATAGTCCATTGCCTTGTGCAGCCCTTTAAGGAAGCGGAGTACTTTATCTTCATTTTTGTTCAAATAGTCCGGTGTTACAATCCAGCTTGCAGGGAACACAAATTCATCGCTAAAGCTCGCGCTGTTCGCCAAAACTGTAATATTGTCATTGCCAACATTCTTTTTAATTTCCACGGAGTATGGAGCCCATACGATAACCGCGTCAACCTTTTTAGCAATGAAAGCGGATACCGCGCCTGCCATGTCCATATTAATCAATTTGACGTCATCGCGTGTCATGCCTTCTTTTTTCAGCGCTAGATCAAGCACAATGTCGCCGGATGTTCCTAGCTGAGTCGCTACCGTTTTGCCTTTCAAATCCTTAGCAGTAGCGATACCTGAATCGGTACGTACCATCAGTTCTTCAGCTTTACTAAGTACGTCTAAAGATATAATTTTCACTTTTCCTTCAACAGCAAGGAAATGCGCGCCATGGCCTACATAACCAAGATCAATATCGCCGGACACCATTGCAGCAACCTCAGGCGGACCGCTTGTAAATTTCACGAGCTCAATTTCTAGATTTTGCTCTTCGAAGTAGCCTTTTTTCATTCCTGTGATAATCGCTGATGAGCCGCCCATGTTCGGATGATAAGCGATTCGCAGCTTTTCTTTTTTCGCGGCTGGCTTATCGGTTGATGTTTCAGTCGCGCCTGAGGTCGTACCCTTATTGCTGTTTTCACCATTATTCGAATTACCGCACGCTGCCGCTGTGAAGACAAAAACTACCGCAAAAATAAATATGAATACCTTTTTCAAAACAATCCCCTCATTTCGATTATTTTTTGGCTTCCAAGTATTCTTCATAAACTTGGCTCCATATTTCATTCTTTATATCGTTAAACTCCTTGGACATTCTAGTTTCTTGGGTCCGCGGATGTTTAAGATCAATATCAATAATCGTCTTGATGCGTCCAGGACGAGCGCTCATCACTACAACCCGGCTGGCAAGCAGCACCGCTTCCTCAACGTCATGCGTGATGAAGAAGCATGTTTTTTGTTCTTTCTCCCACGTTTTAAGCAACTCAACCTGAAGCTGTGTACGTGTTTGCGCATCCAAAGCGCCGAACGGCTCATCGAGAAGCAGCAGCTTTGGATTAACCGCATAGGCTCTTGCGATAGCAACGCGCTGCTTCATACCGCCAGACAATTCTTTCGGGAAAGCATTAGCAAAATCCTTCAGTCCTACCGACTCGATATACTTCTCAGCAATCGATTTCCGCTCGCCTTTACTTATCTTTTTCAGCCTCAATCCGAACTCTACATTTTGTCTAACTGTCAGCCATGGAAACAGCGCATATTGCTGAAAGACAACGCCGCGCTCACTGCTCGGACCATGAATCGATTTGCCGTCGATTGTTACCTCGCCTAAGGTGGGCTCATCCAGTCCTGCCAAGATGTTCAGCAACGTTGTTTTGCCGCAGCCCGACGGCCCGACTACACATATAAATTCATTATTGTGAATGGTTAAGTTCGTATTGTTAAGCGCGATAACTTCCCCGCGGCTGGACTGGAATACCTTTTTGACCCCATTTACAATTACCTTTGGCTGACCGCTCATTATACGCTCCGCACTTCCTGCCATCCTGCCAACTTCCTTTCTAAGAAGAGTAATGTTTTATCAAGAACAAAACCGATTATACCTATGACAACAATACCTAAAATAACGATTTCCATTCTGAAATACATGCTTGCTTCCTGAATCATTTGACCAAGACCAACCTGGGCTCCTGTAAGCTCTGCCGCAATCAATGTCGTGAGGCTGGCGCTGAGACCTAGACGAAGCGCAACAAGAATGAACGGGAATGAAGCTGGAATAATGACTCTTATAAAAATATCACGATCCCTTGCTCCAAGAACGCGTGAAGCTTTTATTAAAGTAATATCAACATTCCGCACGCCTTGATAGATGGACACAACCATTACCAGGAACGAAGCGACAAAGATAACGGTAATTTTAGCGCTTTCTCCTACGCCCTGGGCAACAATAACGAGCGGAATGTACGCAATCGGAGGAATGGTTCTTAAGAACTGAATCCATGGTTCAACGAGCACTCTGCAAATTTTATACCATCCCATCATAAATGCGACTGGAATTGCTATCACAATGGCTAACACAAATCCGCCAAGCACACGATACAAGCTTGCATAGGTATGCTGCAATAATTTACCGTTCGACAGCTCCTTTACGAATGCTTGGAATGTATCCACTGGTCCTGCAAACACCGCTCCTGCGCTTGTCATTGAAACAGCTTGCCAGGTTAGAAGACCTAAAATAAGCGAGATAAGCAAGAAAACCCTTCCATCCATTTTTTCGACTATTTGACCAAACTTAGTGGTCGGTTTGTTGATCATGCTTCTTCTCCTTCGTTTCTGTTAAATTTAGCTAATCTAATAACAGAATACTAAGTTCACCAATTGTTCATAAGTATGAACTTCTTTACAACTTTTTTAGAGCAATCTATAAGTCCATAAAAAAACAGCAGGCTGTCCCTAGTCATTTCATTGACAGGACAGCCTGCTGGGCGTCAATCATGCTTACTCCTCATCGTTCAAAAAAAACTTGCGCCTCTTAGCTGGAATAACTATTTGCACGGTTGTTCCTATTCCCAGCCTGCTGCAAATCGTTACACCATAGTTAGAGCCATATTGCAGCTTGATTCGTTGATCGATATTTCTAATGCCGTAGCCCGTTTCACTCTCAGCGGAGTGATTCATAATTTCCTTCAACCGTTCAGGCAGCATGCCCATGCCGTCATCAATGATACGAAATACAATGTCGTCCCCTGCGTTGCGTGCTGTGACCCTAATATGAATGCGATCTCCAGACCATGCATGCTTGAGTGAATTCTCAATGAAAGGCTGCAAAATCAGCTTAATCGTTTCATAAGGCCACACATTGACGTCAATATCAAACATGACCTCCAAACGGCCGCCGTATTTCACTTTTTGAATATCGACATAAGCATTGGAATGCTCAACCTCAGAAGCAATCGGAATTAGCGTTCGCCCTGAGCTAAGCGTCAGCCGGTAAAACCTCGCCAGCTCCTGCACCATTTTTTGCAGCTTTTCATTCTCTCCAAACTTAGCAAGCTGATTAATAGATGATAATGTATTATACAAAAAATGAGGATTAATTTGCGTTTGCAGCATTTCCAGCTCCGCTTCCTTCTTTTGAAGCTGCGTCAAGTAAACTTTATTGATAAGCGCTCCTACATCTTCCCCCATTCCATTAAGCGCTGTTGCAATTTGAGAAAACTCATCCTTTCCGCGGTAATTAATTCTCTTATGTAAATTTCCTTCGCGGAAAGCATTCAGCACCGACACAAACTTTGTAATTCGAATCGAGAAATAACGGGAAATAAATATTCCGGCAAAAGTAAACAAGACAAAGCAGAGTACGCATACGGCAATAATAAAGTTCCGAACCCGAACGGCTTCTTGCTCAATAATCGTAATCGGCACTTGAGCGATAATACTCCAGCCCTGCTTACCCATCTTTTCTTCTATAGTTATATACTTTTTGCTTTGCTCTTCGTCTTCTTGCAGTTCAGTCATGCCGGAAGTGTAGAGCGTATTGCCTTCACTATCCTTCACTTGCACCATACTTCCATAGCCTAGCTTGGAATAATCCACACTTTCGAACAAGTCCGAGAGCCGTACATTGAATCTCATCAAGCCGATCTCCTGAAGCTTAAACGGATTGTTAGTATCCACAATACGGCGCAGGAGGGAGATACGTTTCTCTTCCGCATCCTCCTCGAGCTGCTTCCATAACATCGTCTCATTGTATTTTTCTTCAGGAAAGGTTTTGTACCAATCCCGATCAATAATCCGGCTCATATAATAAATATCATAGGTCTGCTCTAGTAGATCACTGCTGCCGCCTCCAGTCCGAAGCTTATAACGTTCACTGACTGAAGTATTGTGAAAATAAACGAACAATCGCTGACTAAATCCTAACGATCTCGTTGCAACTTCAAGCTTGGGAATAATTATATTAGTCATTCGGTTATGATTATCCCCAGGCTCATCATAGGTTCGCAGACTTTGCATCAAATTGTAGTCATCGTACAGCATGGAGGACACACGGATTAAATCATCCGTCTTATAGGAGACGTTATCTTTTATTTGACGCAATGTGCCTTGAATATTGATTTCCGTCTGCTTACGCATCGAAGCATCGTACATCGAATGGGATACATAGCCATTCACGCTTACAAGTATAACTATAAATACCATATAGGATAGCATCAGCTTATACCCAATTGGAACATATCCTGCTTTTTTGCCGCTGTTTGCGATTCTCCTCATGGCTGCCCTCCATCATTGCACTCGTTTGCGGTAATCAAGCGGAGTCATTCCAAACTTCTCCTTAAATTGCCGGCTGAAATAAGGCAGATTCCGATACCCGACTTGGTCAGTAACCTCGTAAATTTTCACGCCTGGCTGCTTGAGCAGCTCACAAGCTCTTTCCATTCTAATATTGAAAAGCAGCTCATTAAATGTATATCCGGACTTCTCCTTAATCAAAAATCCGAGATAACTCGGCGAGAAGAAAAACTGCTCGGCAAAATCCTTCAGCGTAATATTTTCGCTCATTTGCTCTTTAATCGCTTTCACAATACTTCGAATGAATTTACTGTTTGTTGTATTAGATTTATCATGCAGACGTTCTGAAATTTCGAATACGCGATGCACGAGCCAGGAACGAATATCGTTAATCGTCTCAAACTGCTGCAGAATATCCAAATTATGAATCCCAATATCAAGCAGTTGAAACAAGTCTTCATCAATGGTGCTCAGATGCTGCTCCAGCTTCCAAATGATATAGTTCGATAAGTTATGAACGGTAAATTTAGATCGCAGCCCTGAAACCGATTGAAATAAGTTTTCAAATTCATCGTAAATACGAACAAGATCATACTCTGTCATCGCTTTCAAAAGCGCGTCCATACGGGCATCTAGCGTACGTGCATCCAGCATCGCCGGCTCGCAGAACACCTTCTCATATTTAATCAAGGTGCCTTTGCCCAAGAACATTTTGCCTTCAACCGCCTCGACCGCCTGCTGATAAGATTCAGGAAGCTCGTTCAAATGATTCGCCGCCTCGCCCAGTCCTGTCGTAATTGACACCGGCAGCTTTTGCTTTATGAACGCATTCAGCGTTTCTATACGCTGTTCAACACCTTCCTCCTCCAGCAAAACCGCGAATCGCTGACTATTCAGCTTGCAGTAAGGAATGGTTTCTTCATTGCCAATCGCTAAGTGAAGCTGCTGCAAAAATACACGCGACAGCTCTTGATTCGTTTTATTTTTATCCGAGTACTCCCAGCTCAGCTTATCAATCTCCATGACAGCTACTCTAATAGGCCATTTCAATTTATCCAGCCCATAATGCTCCGCATGCATCGTGCCAAGCTGCTCATCGGCATGCGTGTCCCCTTCAAGCAATGAGATGAGCAAATTGCTCTTTGCAAGCGGTATCATTTGCTGGTAGACTTCCTCTACCTCCCGTTGTTTGTTTGCTTCATCTAGATCCTGTTTCACTTTCTGCAACGTCGAAATGAGCTCGCTGTCATCCATCGGCTTCAGCACGTAATTATACGCTTTGAGCGATAATGCTTGCTGTACATAGCTAAATTCCTGATACCCGCTGACGAAAATGACGCGAAGTTCAGGCATGATCTCCAGCGCAGCTCGGGCCAATTCCAATCCGGACATATAGGGCATATTCACATCACTGACTAAAATATCTATCGGATATTGCTCAATCAATTGACTAGCGGATAAAGCATTATTAACAGAGCCGACCACATTCATTCCCAGATCAGACCATGGAATAAATCGCCTCATTCCTTCCAGATCAAGCTCTGAATCGTCTACAAGCAGCACCCTATACACGATACCCACCCTCATTTCTTTCAACTTGGTTCAGGAGCCTTACATTCAAATGCCATTTGTCTGTAATATAATCCAGATAACGTTGAAAACCATTGGCCATCGATTCACTATGAGCATAATCCAGTATTTCAAGCACCTCTTCATCGGTCATGCCATACATGGCATCCGCTCTGGCTTTAAGCCAAATATCTCTCACTTTGCGATAAATAATGCCTTCTTCCGTATCTGGCATAGGATGAAGATTAATGAAAGGAGTTGCATCGCCTTGCGATTTCCAGGTCACTTTATTTTGCCAGTAGGCTGACCAATTGCGTTTTTCTTCAGGCAAAGTAGCCTCGTATTCCATCTTTGTTTGATCTAAATAGACCGTATTTCCGACCCATATCATGTCCCCTGAAATAGATTGAATGAGCGCCAGCCCCTCCGGATCATCACTATATTTGCTCGTGAAAGCCGGAGTAATTCCATCCTCTTTGAACCCGTTCCAATACCCGTCCGGTCCTGGCGGCCCCCACATTTGTACAGCAGAGCCCTCAGGTCCCGTCATCCAATCCAGCATGGCGAAGATAGCTTCTGGATTTTTAGCGCTGGTCGTAATCGTAGTGACATTCCAGCCTAAGACGTTGTAGGTACCCGGATAAATTTTGCTTCTATCCAATCCTTCCTTGTAAATCGGGTCAATAAAAAAGTAGCCGGCTTCCGGATCTCTTTGTGACAGCTCAGCGTCTGCCGTCATCGCTATTTTCATAGGATCTACGCTGGCAAACACAGCTACACGACCGCTCATCAGCTTTTCACTTACCTGATCCTCCGTTTGAGTCCATGCATCTTGAGTCATCAGCCCTTCACGCATTAATTTCGCCACATAAAGCGCAGACTCGCGAAAACCTTCATCTTTATAGATGGAAGTCATCTCCTGGCCTGTAACTACAGCATAGTTTCGAGTAAAGCTGAAGTTATCTTCCTTAAAGGCAGAAAATAACTGGTCAATGCCATGTCCTTCACTCGCAAGTCCAGCTTCAAAAGGAACAACATCCGGATAGCGATCCTTCACCTGTTTTAAATATTGATACAATTCTTCTGTCGTCTCCAATTTAGGTGACCCGAGCTGTTTGTATATTTTTTTATTTACTACATATCCCGCATTTCCATATGGGCGGTTTGTATAATAATTTGGAAAATAATAGATATGACCGTCTGTTGCCCGAAGCAGATTCAATATTTTGGGGCCTGCCCACTGCTTTAAATTCGGGTACTTATCGATATAATCATCAAGCGGCACAAGCAGACCTGCTTCCCGCAATCGCTCCAGATCTGAATCCCGCTGCCCCCATATGATGTCTGGAAGATCTTTGCTGGCTATCATCTGGTGCAGCTTCTGCTGTGCATTGCCTTCGGCGCTTATCCCTGAAACCTTAATCTTCAAATGGTCTTGAATCCACTTAGAGGAGGGGTCAGACCCCCATTTCGGCATATTATAGTAGCTGTAATGAGCATAAAAGGTTACGTTCAATGGCTCCTTGCCCAATTCGTACCTTTCGCCATAATCATCACCAGCTGGCGTCATTACAGGCATTTCGGCTATCGGCGAAACGATAGATTCGGTAGAATCGTTACAAGCGGCCAAAACGACTAGCATTAGACAAGCAGCCCAATAGTGCAACATACTTCTCTTTCGCTTCACTGCTTATGCCCCCTTTTATCTGCATGAACTCTCTCTATAACGTGAAACAGAGATATCCCAAAAGGTTCGACAAACCTTTTGGGATTACCTCTATTTAGTAATTAATTCAATTACTTTTGACTATTAATCAATTTTACGTTTTCTTGCCATTTTTGTGTGCGGAATTCAAGCAATTTGTCATAGCCGATCTTCTGTGCATCAGCTTCTGCTTTATCCAGAATTTTGTCGACATCTTCATCACTCTTCGAATTTGTCATGACGTCTGCATAAACTTTCAAATGCAAATCATCCAATTTTGTTTTGATAATACCAAGATCGCTGTCTGTAGGCGGATCCAGATTAATGAACTGCGTTACATCGAATTGCGTTTTCCATGTAATGCTGCTTTGGTAACGGGACAGCCAATCCTGTTCTTCAACAGGAACTTGCGTTTGATATTTCATTTTGGCAGGGTTGATATAACCTGTATTACCGTTGATCGTAATAGGTACGTTATCAAGCTCGGTCTTAGTTACTGCATCTTGATCATATGCGTCTGTAAAGTTCGGCATACCGTTTTCGTCAAAGCCGTCCCAATATTGTCCTTCTGGACCAAAGAAGATGAGGTTTTGTCCTTCTGGTCCTGTGAACCAGTCAAGGAAAGCAAAGATTTCTTCCGGATTTTCAGCTGAAGCCGAAATATAGCTTGCATTCCACCCTAGAGTAGTATAAGTACCTGGGTAAATTTTGTTTTTATCCAAGCCTTCTTTGCGGATAGGCCAAATCATAAAGTAACCTGAATTCGGATCGTTTTTAATCATTTCCCTATGTGCTTCAGCTGCATAGTCCGTAGGGCTAGCACCTGCGAATACAGCTACACGGCCGTTCAATACTTTCTCTTTAACCATATCCTGCGTATGGGTAAACGCATCTTGATCGATTAGCTTTTCTCTGAACAGCTTCGAGATGTATTTCGCAGACTCACGGAACACTGGGTCTGTATAAAGCGACGTCAGTTTATCTCCTTTAGGAACTGCACGGACGGATTGATGCAAGAACGTGTACTGTGCGTCCATGCCTTCACCAAATGCTGTATACAATACGCCTAAGCCTTGAGAGTCTACTGCACGATGCGGTTCAAACGGAATAATCTTGCCATCGTACTTTTCCTTTACTTGCACTAAATAGTTATAAAGGTCATCCGTTGTTTCAAGCTTTGGAGATCCAAGCTCTTCATAAATTTTCTTGTTAATTACATAACCGGCGTTACCGCTTGGATTACCCGAATACCAGTTAGGGAATTTATACAGCTTGCCGTCCTCCGAGCGCAACATGTTCAAGTTGTCGCCCATCCATGTCTTCAGATTCGGATACTTGTCGAGGTATTCATCATATGCGATAACCTTTCCTTCTTGAATAAGCTTCTCCATGATAGGATGATTTTTATCAGCCCAGATGACGTCAGGCAGGTCGTCAGAAGAGATCATAGAAGCAAGTTTCTGATCGGCTGCTCCATTTGCTGTAATCATTTTAATTTTTACATCTTTATTCTCGCTCAGCCATTTACCAGCTGGAGTGCTTTCCCATACAGGGAAGTCACTTCCGTTGTAGTGCGAGTACATCGTAAAACTAAGAGGATCACCAAGAGACCATTTGCCGTCATCAGGCGCTTCTGTGCTTTCTGCGCCATTATCCGTGGCGGCTGGAGGTGCAGTCGTTGCCGGTGTATTACCATTACCTGAATTCGATTTGCCGCAGCCAGCCAACACCGTAGAAAGAACCAAGATAGCCGCTACAAGGTATAGCATTGTTTTTTTCCTTCTCAACATGAACGTGTTACCCCTCTCATTCTTGATTTTATGTCCAAAGCGATATTCGCCTTAAACCAACGGGAAACTACTCTTTCAGCGATCCGATCATAACGCCTTTGACAAAATACTTTTGAACGAATGGATAGACAAGCATAATCGGCAGCGTCACAACCATCATCATCGCCATTTGCAGAGATTTAGATGTTATAGATCGCGTCTTTTGCAAGTAGGCTAAAGATGCGGAATCCAGCGCACCGGAAGATTCCTGTATAATATTAGAATTAAGCGCTTGCCTCAACATCGTCTGAATAGGCAATAAGTTGTCATTATTAATATAAATAGTAGGTATAAACCAATCATTCCAATGAGAAATCGCTGTAAACAGCCCTAGTGTTGCAATAACTGGTCCAGATAATGGGAGAACAATTCTGAAATAAATGCCCCAGTTACTGCTGCCGTCTATTTGCGCCGATTCTTCCAAGCCTACTGGGAGACTCTTGAAAAAAGTTCTGAACACAATCATGTTCCATACGCTGATTAAACCGGGGATTATATAAACAAGGAATGAGTTCATTAAGCCTAGGGAGCGTACTAATAAATACACTGGAATTAGCCCGCCGCCGAAATACATCGTAATGATAAAATAAATCGTATAATACTTACGTCCAATCAAATGACTCTTGGACATGCCATAAGCGAGCAAGGAAGTCATGAATACAGCAGAAATTGTGCCTACTATTGTTCGGGTTATCGAAATAAAAAATCCGTTAAAAAGCCGACTGTCCTTTAAAATAAGCTGATAATTTTCCAGTGTAAAAGCTCTTGGCCAAAAGGTAATGCCGCCCATTGCTGTATCGCTTCCCATGTTGAATGAAATAACCGCAGCGTTCCAAAATGGGTAAAAAGAGGTAACGGATAGCAGAATCAAAAATGCATATATGAAGTACATCATCAATCGGTCATTAAAGCTTAGTCGTATCAAGCTGTTCCCTCCTATTTGTCATAATGCTGTTCTACCACAAGCTATTTCCAGTTCTGCGGGCCAGATAGTTAGCGAAGACTAACAAGATGACCCCAACAACCGATCTGAATAATCCAATAGCTGCCGCATAGGAATATCTGAAGTTAGCTAATCCGATACGATAGACGTAAGTATCGATAACGTCCGAAACATCACGCAATAATGGGTTGACGGCAAGAAGCAAAATATCTTCAAATCCTGCGCTCAGTAAACTACCTATGGCTAGAATCATGAAAATTATGATAACAGGCATAATCGTAGGAATCGTAATAGAGAAAACTTGACGAAATTTACTTGCCCCGTCAATATCAGCAGCTTCGTACATATGCTGATCGATCCCCGCAATAGCAGCCAGAAAAATAATGGAGTTAAAGCCAATATCTTTCCACACATTGCTTGTGACCAAAATGCTCCAGAAATATTCAGGTCTCGACAGGAAGTTGATCGGTTCATCAATGGCTCCGAGCTTCTCGAGCAATATATTGATGCTGCCATTATCTGTGGACAGCAACGATGTAGCAAAGCCAGCAACGATAACCCATGAAATAAAATAAGGCAAATACGTGATTGTCTGTACGACTCGTTTAAACATCATATGTCTAACTTCATTCAGCATAATAGCGAGAAATATCGGAGCAGGAAATCCGATAATAAACTTCAAGAGGCTGATCGCGAGCGTATTGCGCATGATGGTTAGAAATTCTGGAGCGTTAAAGAAATCTTGAAAATGCTTGAAGCCTACCCAAGGATTTTCCCAAATTCTTGCGCCGGTAAAGATACTGTAGTCCATAAAACCGATGAGAACCCCGTACATAGGCAAGTAGGCGAATACAAAAATCAACAAAATGCCAGGCCAAACCATTAACTGAATATCCCATTGCCTTGCCAGACGCGATAGGAAAGACTTCTTGCGAGGCACTCGATGCTCAGGCAACGAGGTGTGTGCTTTTTCTGCAGTTGTTTGTGACATGCTCATCCTCCCATTACAGTTGAAACGCTTTCACCACAATGTGTGCGGTGAGGTTTCATTATTGTTTCAGCTTCTATTCACATTGAAGGCCTAACGGCATGCAATGATTCACTGGGTTAACTACACCATTTATTCTAGCTCTAAGAAAAGTCCTAAACTATATAACAAAAACCCGATTTTTTGCACTTCTGCACGATTTTAAATTCATTCCTTCAATTCGAAAACGAATCCACTCTGTGGACATAGGGATAAAAAACCAAAAAACCCCCTCCATGCCGTAATGCACGGAAGGGACCTCGATTGCTAGACTACATCTTACAGCCTAGTATGTTAAATAGTTGCAGAAACTGCTAGTTGACAAGAGATTTTGATGCGTTATATCGCCTAGTTTCATATATTTTACATTGTTTACAAGTCAAGCTATGCTATAATGCTTCATAGGATACCTTATTAGTAAATGGGGCGAAATGATGGCAAGACCTACCCAAAGCGAGTTCAATCAACGAATACATAATCTAGTTCGAGAGCTGCGTGATCATATTTATAACGGGCAGCTCCTTCCGAATGACTATTTGCCTTCAGAGCTTAATTTAGGGAAGCAATATGACCTTAGCAAAGAATCCGTGAGGCGTGCCTTGGACGAGCTCGTTGCTGCTGGATTAATAACGAAGGTTCGCAGAGTAGGCAATCGTGTGAATGCTTCCTCTATGTGGCTTTCGAAGGACCATCCGTTTTGGACAAGCGGAGCCTTTAGAGCAGCTGATGCAACGACGAATTCATTTGGTCAAAAAATACTGCGATTCGCCTATCACCATTCTTTATTTAAAGAAGCTGCTTTGCAGCATTTAATAGACTCATTCGAGCAAGCCCATCCGGATGTACATGTGCAGATGATGCCGACCTCATTCCCTGTCGAGTACGCAGATCGGGGCTTGGCCGACGTTATTTCGATTACGACTTGGGATACAATGAAGCTTCGAAATCAAGCTGACAGCACTGGTCTCAGCCACTTAACCTCACCGCCCTGCAGCGATGCGGCTGACCCTAAGATATATGAATCATTTTTAGATCCGTATTCTATTCCTAATGAACGTCTGCTGGCTATGCCTTTCTTGTTCTCACCGCTTGTCCTTTGCTACAATCGGACGCATTTCTCGGAATGCGGGTTGGATGTACCCGATGATTCGTGGACATGGTATACGCTTCTGAATGCTGCCAGACAGCTCACAAGCCGCTTAGACGTGTGGGGATTCGCGACACATATCCATTCGATTAACCGCTGGCCGATCTTTCTGCTGCAAAACGGGTTTCGTTTCCGAACGGAGAAGGATGGTCAGCGGCCAACCGATGATCCAGCGCTCTGGGAAGGGCTGCACATCGCCCGGAATCTCATCCATAAGCAGGGAAGACCATTTTCTCTATGGACAGAGGATAATTCCGATGCCGAGCAATTGTTCCTCGAGGGCAAAGCATCCATGATTATAACATCTTACTATGGGCTTAATCAGCTGCGCGATTCCCATCTTGACTATGCGGTCGCACCGCTGCCGACGCTTACGAATGCGGATACGCTGCTGCTCGCCACCGGCTTATCCGTTCATCGAGATTCACCGCAACAAGAGCTCGCCCAGCTGTTCGTTCACTATTTATGCTCTTTCGAGGCGCAATCGCATATCCGCCGCCAAACCCTTTCACTGCCTGTCCATTCGGAGGCGCTTGCCTTAACGGATGGATTGACCGGCAATAGACCTAAAGAGGAAGATGTCTATGCCAGCTTGTGGCCTCGCTGCCGGCAATATTCAGACCTCGGTCTCAACGCAAGCCAGATGGAAGCATTTCGCCTAGAGCTGAAAGCCTATTGGTCCCGCATGGAGGACGAGATAGAGGTTCGGGTGCGACTTGAGGAGCTTCTTCGATAACGTTTCGCCACATAGAAAAGACGTCCATGCAGTCATTGTGCGACTACATGAACGTCTTTATTTCGTTACAACAACATATTCAAGAGTAAATACGCTATTATTGCGTGTTCTTGAATCCTTCCTCCCTTTGTCGTTCCTCCTCAGAATGATAAGTTAGTCTTACTCTACCAGCCCGGTCCGCTCGACACTCTCGACGAAATACCGCTGTGTGAACAAGTAAATGAGCAGCGGCGGCAATATAGCGAGAAAACCAGCCGCCATCTTAATCGATTCCATAAGATAGACAGGCAGCTGCGCCGATTTCACGAAAAACTCAAGCTCCTGGTCCATCCGCGACAGCTTCACAGCAAGCGGCACATGCTCCGCAGCCGCCAAGAACATGCGCGGCAAATACGTATCATTCCACGTCCAAACGAACGAGAACAGGAAAACGACGATCATCGCCGGCTTTGCCAGCGGGAACATCACCTTCGTGTAAAAGCGAAAAGCGGTAGCTCCATCGATCTTCGCAGCCTCTTCCAGCTCCTTCGGTTGTGTCAGAAAAAACTGGCGGTAAATGATAATGAACAGTGAGCCTTTCGTACCGAATCCAAAGGCTGCTGGTATGACTAGCGAAGCGAGCGAGCCGTCCAGCCCCAGCGCTTGAAAGGCCATTATCGTCGGAAGAACGATTACCTGCGGCGGGATGATGAAAGACACGAGCAGCAGCGCGAAAACCGTCCGCTTGAACGGAAACTCCAGTCTAGCGAGCGCGTACCCGGCCAGACCGCAGGATAGGACGTGCAGACCAGCTGCGAGAAGCGCCACCGATAAGCTAATCGAAGCCGATTCCAAATACCGCAATGCGTTCCACGCAACTTCCAAGTTGCCCCAATAGAGGACGGTTGGTATCCAAGTTACGGTCGGGTCCATTAAGTCGCGGGCGTTCATCAGCATTTTAACGACCATCTTGAGCAGCGGGTGCAAATAAATATACGTTATTGACAGAAATACAAAGTAAAGAAACAGCTTAAAGAGCAGACCTTCCTCCGCAGTTCGGCCTAAGACAAGCCGCCGGCCAAGCTTGGCATGTTCGCGGGCTGCACGGACCCTGTTCACCATCGTTTTTCCGATCATGCTCCGATCCTCCTCTTATACACCGGTTTGCGCGCGCTGCGTCCGACAAGCCATGCCAGCGCGGCTACAAGCATCAGGAACGCTACGATCATCGCGAAATAAATCCATGCCATCGCACTGTTATACCCATAGCTGCGAAGGTTGTCATTAATCAGCCAAATGATCGGATTGAATGGAAAAGTGAACAGGTCGACGACGGTGTAAACCAAGTTCAGCATAATAAAAGGCACCATCGCCGGCAGCGTTATTTTCCAGAAGGTCTCCCAGCCCGAAGCTCCGTCGATGCGCGCAGCCTCGTAGGCTGAACGCCCGATCGTCTGGCGTCCCGCCAAAAAGATCAGAATCTGAACCCCGGAAAACCACAGTACAAGCACGAACTTGCCTATTATGCTGCGGATCGGACCTGCCCACGCGCCCGTTCCCAGCCATCCGTCCAATACGGCACCCGCTCCTGACTGCTCCAGAAACCCCAGGCTACCTTCACCTTGATTAACAAACTCAGTCAGCACATAGCCGGTAGAGAAGATGACGGGCAGGAAGAACAGCATGCGGAAGATCGCTCTTCCCTTGAGCGGCTGGTGCAGCAATATCGAAATCAGAAACGAGAAAAATAAAATAATTGGAATCATCATCAGAGATTCTTGAAAAAAAGGGATCAACGAATCGTACAATTCTGAGCTATTAAGCAAAATTTCTTTATAATGCTTAAGTCCCACATACTCGTAAATTTTTTGACCTGGAAGCACCTTCAAATTATGAAAGCTCAAATAGAGCGAGAACACCAATGGAAAAGCCAAAAAGATTAGAAATCCCACTGCCCAAGGTAAAATGAATAATGTCCCTTCCAGCTTGCGTACCGTACTAGCCTTCCACCTTCGGGCTTTCATCATGGGGACTTTCCTCCCTTCTCAACGATGAAATCGCCCGCATCCACACGCCGGCCATCCGACACGTAAGGAGCATCGTTATAATTAACGATAATCCGGGTTCCGTCTTCGTAGCTCGTCTCGTAAACACCATCCGCCAGCTGCCTGTGGCCGACCATGAACGAGCCGCGTAATCCGCCCATCGCATCATTATAACGCTGATACATCGTCACCATTTCCACCAGCCAATCTCGGTAATGCGTGCTGTACAAGTTCTGCAACGTCTTCGTTCGGAGCATGTCGCCAGGAGAGGCGTATGCGATCAGGAAAGACGGTTCCGCTCCGTATTCAATCCCTTTAAGGAACGACTTCTTATAATCATCGCTCAAGTTCGCATATTCCAGCGTGTAGGGAATGAGTCCGTGCAAGGCGAGCTGGGCGAACGGGATGCTCCGAGTGACGAACATATCGTAGGAGGTATCCGCCGTCAATCCTTCCAAATGCTTCACGAGATCAAGCAGATACAGGTTTCCGTTGGATACCGAGGCTGTGCCGAGTGCCTCTGCCGTCTGAGAGACTGTATCCCGCTGCAAAGCAAGTGATTCCTCTCTGCTCGTCAAGCGGCGAATGTTAAAATCCGAATCTAGCCGGCTGCCTGCAGCTCCCCCGAACAGCAGGCCGTCCGCGCCGAGGCTTTCAGCTTTGCTCAGATCATTCACAATGTCCTCATGCATGAGACGAGGAGCGACGAGCGCTGCGATGCCGCCGCTCGGCGCAACTACGTCAATAATGGAAGAGCTTAAGTCCCGCAGCGCATCCCGGCTTCTGCGAAAGCCTCCCGCTCCCGTATTGTTGTAAGAATACGATTCGGCGTCCAGCAGCACCTCGTATCCCTTGCCGTGAGCGAATCTGATGAACCGCTCCATTCCTTTGTCGCCGCCGATCGCCGGGTTGACGGGAAAGCTTGCGCCGTAGCGGCCGTAGCCGTCGTTCTCCCAACCTTTGTACACGATGCTCATCTCATCGACGCCCAGAGAGTTTAACTCCTGGACGATATCCATCGCTTGGCCGGTTGTCGTCAGCGGAAGCGCTTGATCGCGCAAGAAGCCTTCGGCCGTGTCGGCTCCCAGCAGGGACAGCCGCAGCGGCAGCTTCGAGCCGCCGCCGGACAGTCGTGTGAGGCCGGACTCACGCTCCAAATAGCCGCGGAACACTGCCGCCATATCCGAGTAATCCGGATCGTTGTCCGCAAGCAGATAATAACGGGTGACGCGCTCGGCTTGAATCTCATCTGGCGAGTATACGAATACGCCTTGATCCCGAGACGTCGTCGTCGGCTCATAATATTTGTAACGGAACGTATATTCCGGGGCAGCCCAGTTATAGGAATTGAATGAGCGGGACGGCGCCGCAAGCAGCGACGTATGCTCTGCTCCCTTGTGCACGATGCCCAGAAATGCCTGCTCTTCCGCGCCAATCCCAAATATCGGGAATCTCACGGGCAATCGGTCGGATGACAGCTGGTTAAAGCTGTAGGCCCGATCCTCCCCGTAAATCCGTTCATAATAATAGCTCACCGAGCTAGGCTGATCTTCCTTGAAATCGATCAAAGCGCCAGAACCGTCCGGAATGAAAATAAAGCCATCCTTGTTGCTCGTCTCCGCCCCGAAGAACGGGAATAGCCGCAGCGAAATGAGAGATAAACCGTCTCGCACGCCGGAAATTCCATCGGCCGGCAGAGTTGTTTCCACGTAACCGTCCTTTAGACGCACCTCCACCGAGATGTCCGTCTCGAATCGATCCAAGCGATATTGAACGCGGTAGCCGTCGTCCAGCTTCTCAAACGACGCAATCTGGCCGTTTTCGGCGTACCAATCGGTCGTCTGGTCGAGCTCTTGGCTCGCGTCCGCCCTTACATAGCCGAGCATGAAGGGCGACAGCATCCGGCTAATCCAGACGGCGGTCACTCCCTTATCCGTCCATCCTTCCGGGTTCGGATAGGAACGCCACTTTTTGCCGGTCCATTCGTCAACCACGAGAAAATGACCGGTCTTTGGGTCCGCTAGCAGCGACAGTCGGCCGTTGTCCGCCGCTGCGGTCATCCCGCTTTCCTCCGGGAAAGCAGGTACGGCAGCCGTTACGGCGGGAAGCTCTGGCGCTTTTGCGGTGTCTCCTTGCTTCGCTCCGGAGAAAGCGTTCACAGATTCTCGGGGAGCGCCCCCGCCCTCCAGCATCATATAATAAACGAGCACAGTCAGAGAGAACAAACCGGCCAGCAGAAGGACAGCACGCTGTGCGTAGGCTCGGAGTGCGATGCGACCCATCACAAGAACACCTCCAAAACTATCGTTTTTGCAAAATCAAGGAGATCAGCGGCGAGACCGAACAAGATGAACAACAGCACCCACAGCATAATCATCGCTGCAGCCGTCAGGAAAATATTGACCGTTGTCTCGCCCACGCTGTAATTTTGCAGCGACTGAATATTCCAAAAGAACAGCAGACCACACCATACGACGACTGCGCCTCCTAGCGTACTGTAGATGGATGCTTCGCTGAGCGTCAATACATTGGACAGCAGCGCCAGCGGCAGACCGAGCAGAACAGTTGGAAACATCGCATAGGCGCTGCCGATGAACACGTCCCGAAAGCGCGCCTCACCTCGGTATATCGATCCGATCAAGTAGTTGCACACTACCCAGGACAGCCATATCCCAGCGAACAGGACGAGAGCTGGAACGACAGTTCGCCTCTCCGGCGGGACGGGATCGAAGGTAAAGCTCGTCAAATAAGTTTCCGCCGGCAGAACGGCCAAGGCCGCCCCGATTAGCAGCGCTCCGCTGAGCCAGCCTCCCTTTCCCTCATACCGCAAATCCGAGAAGCCTTCCAGCGGATGCCGGAGAATGACGAACGCCTGCTTCAACTGAATGAGGAGTTGCCCAAGCTTTGGGAATTGCCATGGAAGCTGAACCTGCAGCCGATCGCCGACAAGCGCACGAAGCTTTGGCGCGGCGACAAATAATAGAAATAATAAGATCAGCGCGTTGGCGATCCATGGAAAGCTGGATTGAAGCCAGGCTAGCCGAAGCTGCCAGAACGCCTCCGAATGCCCGTTCGGATCGCCAGCCAGCCGATACAGCGACATCGCTTCACGGTAGTCTCCTTCGAAGTACGCCGCATCCGCAAGCCCTCGATATGCGGGGGCGTACCGGGCGTCCAGCTTCACCACTTCGTTCCAGTAGCGCTCGCTTTCGCCATATTTCCCTTCCCCCGTCAGCTCATGTGCCGTATGGACGGCCGTGCCGAAGCGGGTCGGCTCGAATACTTGAATGACATTGAGCGCGTCATCGAGAATGAGAAGCCGCTCCGCCGAATCGATCGTCACCGCGATCGGACTTTGGTTGAGGCCGACCTTCGGCATGCCTGCGGTGACCCGCCCTGTCCAGAAGAACAGCAGACGGCCGTCGGAATCGTATTGGAGCACGGCGTTGCGGGCTTTATCAATGACAGTCGCGTTACCTGCCTTGTCGACAGCAACGTCAGCCAGCAAGCCTCCGGTCATCTCGCCCGACTGACCGGACACAGGCTGGACTTGCGCGCGCTTTCCGCCTTCTGGCAGTTGTTCCCCGAAGCTGCGGCCGCTCCACAGGTTTTCACCGCGGATATTGAGCTTCTTAACCTGCTCGCTTCCTGAGCCCGATACCGTGTACATGTAACCGAGATCATCGATTTCAATGCTGCGAATAGGAGCTGGCAGCAGCCGCACTTGACGGCTTAGCTGCTCCTTCGTGTACAGCAGCCGCTTTATACGGTCCATCCAGTCCGCCTCGGTTGCGTTCGTTCCGAAGAAGCCGCGGAATTCCCCGTCCGGCGAGAGCTGCATGATTCCTTGGTAGCTGCCGTTAAGCGCGACGTACATAAATCCTCGATCGTCGACAGCGACGCCGGTCGGCTCGAACGCAGTGTCTTCAGGAAGCGCTGATCCCTCCGGACGGCCGAAGCTGCTCATTACGGCGCCATCCGCCCCTAGCCGGACGATTCGCCCGTTGCCGGTATCCGCTACATAAAGGCTTCCGTCATCCGCTGCAAAGATACCTCTAGGTCCATTCAGCGGATCGTCCCCGGGAGCGATCACCCGCATGAACTCACCCGCCTTGTCGAACTCGACAATCCGGTTGTTGCCCGTATCCGCGACGAATATTCGGTCTCCCGATCCGATGTCCAAATCTTGTGCCCCGTTTAGCGGGGCGTATTGCAGCGCCCCGTTAGCATCCGGGACATAGATGTCGCGGCCGATGACAGTCGCCGGCGAATAGGCGGGCGGCGTGAGACGCGCTTGCCCGTAAGGATCCTTTGCATAAGTATCATAAGGCGTCTCCGCCCAGGCCGAAGGCGGCGTCCCGCCGAGCAGCAGGATGCCGGCAGCCGCCAGGCTTGCGGCGAACCATCGAATCAGGCGTGTCATACGGGGAGCCTCCTTTCGCTCACTTGATACCCGATTGCGCCATTGTGGCGATAAATTTGCGTTGGTAGAGCAAAAAAACAAGAAGCGACGGCAAGAACAGAACGAGCGCTCCCGCGGCTGCCGCCCCTTGGCGAACAACCGAGTTCGACAACCCCGGCGTCAGCGTCCCGACAAAAAACGCCAGCGTCTTCATGGAATCTTCCTGCATGAATAAGCTGGACGTCTCCATATTGCCCCATGCCGATTGAAATGCGATAATCGTGATCGTTGCCATCGCTGGCGAAACGAGCGGCAGCATAATTCCGGTGAAAATTTTGAGCTCGGTTGCGCCGTCGATCTTCGCCGCCTCCAGAACCTCGTTCGGCACTTGATCCATGAACTGCTTTAGCAGGAAGACCCCTACCGGCAGAGCGATCATCGGAAGCACATGTCCCCAGTAAGTATTCATAAGCTGGAGCGTCTGCACAACGACGTATCTCGGAATCGCCACGACCTCCGTCGCGAACAAGAGCGACAGCAGGACGACTCCGAACAGCAGCTGCCGGCCTGGGAACTGGTGCTTCGAGAGCGGATAAGCGCATAACGAGCCCGTTACGACCATCCCAATCGTACCGAGCAGCGTGACGATTACGCTGTTCAGCAAGAACCGCAGAGCTGGAACGGCCGACACGTCGGTAATGGCCAGCAAGTCTACGAAGTTTTGCCAGGTTGGCTCCTGCACGATAAATGTCGGGGGAAACAACAGCAGCTCGTGCAGCGGCTTGAATGCCTGACTGATAATATAGATGAGCGGCAAAACCATGAGCGCTGAGAACAAGGTCAGCCCGAGCGTGATCGCGATCATCGCAGGATCGGGACGCAGCTTTCTGAGAATTGACGCATAGCTGCTTCTCACAGCGCATCCTCTCCTTTCGGCGCGAGCCAACGGCGCAGCAGCTGATTAAGCATCAGCATGAGCGCCAGCAGACATACGGATATGGCGCTGGCGTAACCCAGCTCATAACGAATAAAGCCGTAATCCTCCATATGCGTCACGATCAGTTGTCCGGCGTAGTTAGGCGTTGGAAAACCGACGAGTTCCTTGCCCGCCCCTCCTGACTTCAGCATACCCACGATCGACATCACGGCAGCGAACAGCAGCTGCGGCTTCATGGATGGCAGCGTAATATACCACATTTCCTCAAGCCGGCTGGAAATTCCGTCGATTCGTCCAGCCTCGTACAGCTGCTTATCGACGTTAAGAATGCCAGCCAGCATCGCAAGAAATCCGATACCCATGCTGCTCCACACGGAAATGATAATCATAATATTTAACAGGTAGTCTTGATCTAGAAGAAACAATACCGGTCTTTGCACGAATCCAAGCTTCAGCAGAAAGCTGTTAAGGTAACCGGTCCGGTCGCCGGTAAACGCCACCTGCCAAATAACGGTCATCGCGGCGCCAGCCGTGAGCGAAGGTGCATAAATGGCCAAAGCATATATAATCCTCAGCTTTTGAGGCAGCAGGCTGATGAGCCAGGCGAGTCCGAGTGACAAGACAAAACCGACCGGTCCTACGAACAAGGCGAACTTGAATGTATTCGGCACAACGTGCTGCAGGAACACAATATCCTGTGAAAACAAGGATTGAAAGTTGAGCCAGCCGACCCACCGAGGGGGCTGAAGCGCGTTGAAATTGGAATAGCTCATGGCAACCGCCGTCGCGATCGGTACGAGTATGAACAGCCCGAAGGCGATGAAAAACGGCGCGATAAATAGATAGGACAGCCTCTGTTTCCACACGGAGGCGGCCAACGACCGGAGCCGCTCAGCGGCTGCCGTGCGCCGTTTTCTATCCCCGGAGATTCCGGCAGGAGACGCCTTTGAAGGCTGAACCTTTGGCCCTGGTCCGTCAGTCGATATCAACAAGTCGATCCGCCTCCTCCCATGGTTCGTGAACGAAAGGAAGCTGCCCGCTATCGTCCGGTTCGCCGCCTTGATTCACGCCTTCGAATTCCCTCTGCTTTCGCGCAAGCTCTCGATTAATCTGCTTGACGGCCTGGTCCAGCGCGATTCGCGGCGGCTGAAGATTGATCGTCGCCCGATTCCAAGCAAAATCCAGCTCGCGGGCAGTCATATAACCGCCCGGCACATTTGGAACTTCCTTAATCCAAGGCCATTGTGCCAGCATCGCCAGCAGATCGTCCTGCTTCCAAGGCATGCGTGCGAACGCACGAATATTGGCGGAGCTCCACCGGAATGCTTCTCCATAAAATTGTTCAAGATTCATGCCGTATTCGGATTGAACCTCCTCAGACAAATACCACTGAATAAATGACCAGGCGGCGTCTCGCTTCTCCTCAGGAATCTGCTCGAACATCATGACGCTGGTGGACGAAGCGCCGCTCGCTCCCGCCGCGCTCACCCAGCGCTCTACCTCTCCGTCCTCGCCAATCGTGCCCGGAACGGGAGCAATACCCCATCGGTTCGTCAGCTCAGGAGCGGCGACAAGCAATCGCAAATAGTCATTCAGATCCGATACGCCGATCGGAATCGTGCCTTTACGGAACTGGTTATAAAAGCTTTGAACCTGGCGCTCAAGTCCGTACTGGTTGAACAGGTCAATCCATGCTTTGAATGCTTCGTAAGCCTCCGGCTGGTCCAGCGCCGTCGCCTGACCGGAGGACGTGTAATAATCAACGCCCCTCTGGAAGAACACATAGGACGCGTCAGCGGGATTTACATAAAAGTTGTAATCGCTCTGCAGCAAGACAGGCAGCATACGGTATACATCGTCCCACGTCTGCGGTACATCCAAGCCCAGCCGCTCCAATATGTCTTTGCGGTAAAACAGCATTTTCATATTTGCAGTCTCGGGTACAGCATAGTAACCGCCCTCGTGGAAATAAGGCACCAGCATGCCTGGCGAATAGGCGGAAAATAGCTGGTCCGCCCCCGGCAGCTGCGACAGGTCGAGTGCCGCTCCCCGAAGTGCCAGCTCATACGGCACATTGCTCGGAATGCCGAGCGCAACATCAGGCAGGATGCCCGCGGCGCTGCTCGGAATAAGCAGGTCCTGTGAAGCGATGAGGTTAATCTGCACCTCCACGCCAGTCTTCGGAGTAAACTGTTCATCTGCGAGCCGCTGCAGCTCATTCACGTAATCGCGGCTCCATAACATCCACACTTGGAGCTTCTGCTCATCCGCGGTGTCCAGTCGGTTCGACCGATTGAAGGAGTAAGAAACAGCGGCCATCTGTCCTTTTACCTTCGACCACCATCCTGCTTTCAAGCGGGGAAGGGGCTCTGTTGCTGGCGTTACCGCGATCTTCTCAATCATCAACGGGGACTCAGCCAAGTCCTCCCTCTGCTGCTCCAGCTTCGCTTGCATCTCGGACAGCTCCGTCATATGGTAAGGAATTTCGTCAGGCTCGCGAAGCAATCTGCCAAGATCCTCCTTCACTGCGCGGATGCTCTGGGATACATTATCGCGCTTGCCGTTGACAGCTTTCATTGCCGCTTCCAGCTCGGACAGGTCAGCTTGCAGCGATGCCAGCCGCGATGTCAAGCCGGGCAGCTCCGCTTCGACCTGCCACACGCGGAACGGATCCATCCGATTGCCGGTTGCCTGACGGAGCAGCTCGTATTCCTCGCCCAGCCCTGCAGCCAGCCGGTCCAGCGCCAATCGGATGGGTACGAAAGGCTCGTACATAGATTCAAGGCTGATCGAATGCTGCCCTTTCGTCAAATACACCTCGTACGGAACACCGTCCACATCCGCGAGTGTAATGGTCTGCCAGCCTCCGTCATAAGGAATCGGATAGGCCTCGAATTCACGGAATGGGACGCGGCCATCAATGGCCACGGTGCGAAACGATGTCAGATTTTCACGGAACGACTGCTTGACTCTTAGTGTCAGCGCATATCGTCCGTCACGGGGCACCTCGAATGTCCAGGACACGGTTTGCCGCCCTCGGCTCCAGCTATTCCCGCCCAATGCGTTAAGGCGCACCTTGCCGAACGAGGTCGGCGTCGTCGCCGGATCGCGATCGAAATTGACAGCTATGGATGCGCTCGTCTTACTCTCGTACTGCTCTGCTTCGATCAGAATCGGTTCCCCGCCTCCGCCTTCATCCACGGGATAATTCGCTAATGCTTCTTCATAAGAAGGAATGGGTTCGAGCGGTTTAAAAGAAAGTGATACGATCGCCGCCGGATCGAGCAAAGAGGACAACCGAATCGTATTAGAGCCGCGCTTCAAATGCCATAAAACCGGCTCCGCATAAGCGCCCTCCGAATCTCGGAACGTCCCCTCGAGCCAATCCCGAACGGGCTCGACAGCCGGCCTTAGTTGATTGCCTCTCGTATCGTATTGCTCCCTCTCCCCTTCCTTATCCTTGTACAACCGGTCCAGCAGGAGAGAGCTCGCCTCCCTGAAGGGAAGCTCGCCATTAAGCATGAACGCGAACAACATCCGACCGACACCGCCATCCGGGTCGGCTGCCTTGTAGCGCGCTTCAAGCGCGTAAAGTCCTTCCTGCTCAGCGAGAACCTCATACTCGACCCACGCATTCGCCCGCTTCCAGACGAGCACACCGTCTTCGCCGTCGAGCGTCTCCACCGAGACCGCATCCTCATCCTGCACAGCTGAATAACGTATCGCCGATAGATGGATCGAACCGCTGCCGACAGGCGTTCCTTTCTGTTGCATGTCATTTCTCACCGCCGCATATGACGGCACTTCACCATCTGCCGGGGCGTATGCTGCTATGTCCAGCGCCGCAAGCACCGCCCTTGCGGCGTCGGGCTGGGGCCGGGACGGCCCGGACGACGCGCATCCGGAAGCTGCTAGGCATACCAAGACAGCAAGTCCGGCAGCCAGCGGTCTCCTGAATCGTTTGCTTCGTGCCGACATCTAGTTTCCCCCCAGGTTTTGTTAATTAAGTGAGCAGAGCTTCCGTATCCCGATGGAAGAACAGCGCGTGTTCCATACTGACCGCGAAGCGGACCGTGCTGCCGTCCTCAAAGGAATATCTCAACGGCGCTCGGACTATGAAAGGCCGTTCTGCACCGATGTTCAGATGATAGTAGCGGTCTGCGCCGACAAATTCGTCGATCTGCAGTACGCCGCTAATTATTGTATCCGGCTCCGCCTCCATATCGCCCTGCTCAAAGCTTACATTTTCGGGCCGAAGACCCATCACGACTGTACGACCGACCAGTCCCAGCGCCCTCAGCGCCGCTGCCTGCCGCGACGGAATCGGCAGCCAGTGCCGCTTCGTGCCGAACAAGAGCTGACCCGCCTCGTCGCGGAGCTGGCCGTCGAGGAGATTCATCGGCGGATTACCGATGAACCCCGCGACGAACAGGTTAGCCGGTCTTGTGTACACCTGTTCCGGAGTATCGACCTGCTGGACGACACCGCGATTCATGACGACGATGCGGTCTCCCATCGTCATCGCCTCGATCTGATCATGCGTCACATAGATCATCGTGACGCCGATCGCGCGGTGAAGCCGAATAATCTCCGCCCGCATCTGCACGCGCAGCCGGGCATCGAGGTTGGACAGCGGTTCATCCATTAGAAATGCCTGCGGCATGCGCACGATTGCCCGACCGAGCGCGACGCGCTGCTTCTGACCCCCGGACAACTCGCCGGGCTTGCGAAATAAGAAATTTTCGATTTCTAGCACGCGCGCCGCCCGTTTTACAGCTAAATCAATTTCGTGTTTCGGCATCTTGCGAAGCCTAAGCCCGAAGGCGATATTTTCATACACCGTTAGATTCGGATACAGCGCGTAGTTCTGGAACACCATCGAGATGTCCCGATCTTTGGGCTGAATGTCGTTGACCTTCGTATCCCCGATATAAATCGCGCCCTCTGTAATCTCTTCCAGACCGGCCAGCATGCGCAGTGTCGTGGATTTCCCGCAGCCGGACGGTCCGACGAATACAAGAAACTCGCCATCCTCCACAATTAAATTAAAGTCGTCGACTGCGGTTTCCCGGTACTTTCCATACCGCTTGGAGACTTGGTTGAACAGAATTCGGGCCATGGGCGCACCTGCCTTTGCATCATTCGATTACGAGCCCGACGCGGCCATTGCGTCCTTAACTCTCGCTTGAGCCTGCTCGCTGTATTCGCGAAGAAACTTCACGACGTCCATATCCGACTGCGCGAACTTGCGCAGAGCGTCTCCCATGTCGACGAAGTCGTCCCACTGGCTCTTCCTTCCTTCGAACACGGCCGGCGTTCCGACGAAATAAGCCTGGACGTTTTTCCCCTGGTATTCCGGAATGTCAGCGCCAAACTCCTTCAGAACCTCAGGATCGGTCGTCACCGGCGCACTCGCCATCGACCTGGACACCCGAATCTGATTATCCTTGGACACATATTCCTTCAATACTTCGAAAGCAGCGTCGGGGTTTTTGCTATATTTGCTAATAACTTGAGGCGTCGAGAGCAGCGGCGGCACAATACCCGGATGATCTTCCCACACCGGCATCGGAGCCAAGTCGACATGCTCCTTAATACCGTTGAACTCGCCCCAATCCCATCCCAGGTAATTGTTGATCGATAGTGTCATAGCCGAGAGCCCTTGAGTGAACTGGAACTTGAAGTTACCATCTGGGTCTATCATGTTTTCCTTCATGCCAGGAATGGAATACAGCTTTTTCATCAGCTCAAAATATTTGACGAACATCGGATCGGAATCGAGCAGCACATCTCCCGTTTCGGGATCCGTCACATTTTGAACGATTTCACTCATCGGCTGGGTCGTAACTTCCAGACCGACATAATTTTTTCCGTTCCGCTGTCCAGTCAACTGCTTAGCCAGCTCGACGACCTGCTCCCATGTCATGGCCACGTTCGGATCGGGATAAGGGACACCGAACTGATCGAATACCTCCTTGTTGTAATAAAGCGCACCGTATGCGGTTCCGTCTGGGAAGGCGATCAGCCGTCCTTCAGGATCCCGTGATTTGATGTCCGCGATCAGCGAAGGAGCGATGTAGTTCAGATCGAAGCTATGCTTCGCAATCAAATCCTCAATCGGCGTAATCATGTCGAGATCGTAGTACGTGTTATAAATGCCGGTGACGACGATATCAGGGAACACATTCGTAGCGAACTGCTCCTGCATGCCCGCAGACGTGCCGTCGAAGTTCACGAATGACATTTGAACGTTTTGCAGCTTGTCGTCGATGAATTTGTAGCGGGCGTTAAAAACATTTTCGTCCCAAGGATGCGCCACCACAATGTCTACCGGGGCAGCCTGAGCTGTCGGAGCAGCAGTGGCAGGAGACGCCGTAGTCCCGCTCGGTTCCGCGACTGTTCCGGATGGTGAAGGCGATGTCCCAGAGGTACCGTTGCTGCACGCCGCGATAATCGGCACGAGCATAACAGTCATGAGGACTAATGCAAGACCTTTGCGAAATAAACGCATAAGTATGACCCCCTGTAAGCGTATTCAAGCGTTGGGCTTGTGTATCCATCATAACAACGTAAGCATGAATGGGCGGTGAAAACAGTGTGAAGATCGTGTGAATGAACACAGCTAAGCTTTGCGGCAACGAAGGTACAGCAGCATGAACGCAGTTTGAAAAATAGACATGCCGCAAACGTAAATAACAGCCGCCGCCGCCAGCGTGAATGGGTGCCAGTAAGCGTGAAGAACCGCGCTCAGTACGGCCGCAAAACTATACATCAACACAGCGGTCATGAGCGGCGGACCTGCGGCTGCTAACAGTGTACGCCGCGCGGGGACTAACGCGGAAAGCATATCTAGACCCTCGACGGCGATGACCAATTCCAAGTAAATCCAGACGAATCGGAGCGCGAGCATGATCAGCAGCGCAAGCAGCAAGCCTGCAGCTCCGAACATCGTCGCCAGAAGCAGCGACAGTGCCGGCTTCGCGAGCAGAACCGCAGCCGCAAGCAGCGCGAAGCGCGGCAGCCCTTGCCAACCGCCGCGCAGGAAAGCTTCGGCGGCAGATGGCCGCTCCGCGTCCGAATCATCCGCGGCAGCCCGATGGAGCAAGGTCAAATAACCGCCCTGTGCGAAGCTGGTTAGGGCGAAAAAACAGGCGAACACCGCCCAGCCAGTGGCTGACCCTTCCTCCGCTGCAAAGGGCAGCGCTCCCGCTGGCAGCGGCATATTCAACAAATGGCCGATCGAAGGCAGGCCCATCTCAAGTATGAGCCGAATCGAATTGCCAGGTTCGCCCTGAAAGCCGATCATAGCCCAGCCGGCGCAGACCGCGAGCGCGTCCAATAGAAGCGGAACCCACAGGAGGGCTGCATGGCGGCCAACTCGCTTAGCTGACTGGCTCAACACCCCCGCCGTTTCGTATGCCGCATTCCGCAAAGCTCCGAATTCCATATCAACATATACTCCTTCCCTTGATCGGCGCTTTAGCTCACAGTCACCTCTAGCTTACAGTCGCCTCTCTTAATAAACCCCCGACTCCGCTGCCTCCCGACGCGGCGGGAAGGGCAACGGTGAAAACCGAGCCTTCGCCGGGCGTGCTTTCGGCAGACACGGTCCCCCCGTGGGCTTCCACGAGCGCGCGAACGATGCTCAGACCTACACCTAGTCCGCGGTTGAATCCGGATACAGGTCTGCGAGCCCGGTAAAACCGGCGAAAAACATGGGGCAGCTCTTCTTCGAAAATTCCGATGCCATTGTCTTTGCACTTCAGTACGATAAATGGTCCCTCTCGCAAGACACCAAGCTCGACGCGTCCGCCGGGATCTGTATATTTCAGTGCGTTGGACAGCAGATTCGCTATGACCTGCACGATCCGGTCAGGATCGATATCCGCAATACACGGCTCATAAGACGGGAAGAACGTAAGCTCGATCGATTTTTCATCCGCTAAAAACAAAAAGTCTTCCCAAGCGCTGCGGGCTAGCTCTGACAAATCCGTACGCGTCGGCCGAAGCTGAAATCGAGCCGCTTCAGCTTCTGACAGCTTGTTCATGTCGTCCACATAACGGGACAACCGATCCAGCTCCGCGTACATTTTGCCGAGATTGGTCTCCGAAGCTGGATAAACACCGTCCTGCATCGCTTCCAGCCTGTGCAGGATGGAAGTGAGCGGCGTGCGCAGCTCGTGCATCAAATCCTGCATCATGCGCTGTCTCCACCGCTCCTGCTCGCCGCTTTCTTGGAGCAATCCGTTCAGCGCAGCGGCAAGCCGCTTCGTCTCAGACGCTCCCGGCTTTGGCACCGCCAGCTCCCGGCTGCCCGCAGCGATTTTGTCGGCTGCGGCCGCCAGCACCTCAAGCGGCTTCGAAAGCAATCGTCCCGCTAACAAGGAGACAACGGCCGCCAGCGCCAACAGCGCGCCGAGCATGATCCTTCGCTGCTGTCCAAGCTGCTCCTCCGCTGCGTCCAAATCTCGGAACGCTTCTCCGCTTCGCAAATCATAGGAAAGAACGAGGCGTCCGAGTTGTTCGCCCCCTGCTATATGCGGCAGCTCCACTGTATATCGTTCATCCTCCCCCCCGAGCCCAGTTGCAGGCAGGCGTGAGGCGTACCATAGCTGCTCACCGTTTGGACTAACGTACCTGATCGATGCGCCAAACAATCGGCCGGCTTGTTCCAGCCATTCTGCTTCCGCCGCGTTGACTGGGCCGGCAGCCAGCTGATTGCGCAAAAAATAGGCAAGCTTTAGACTATGGTCTTCCAGGAGCCGTCGGCGATAGTCGCCGGTTACGTCGCCCCAGCTCACGCTCTGCAGCCATGTATACAGCAGCAGCAGCGCCGAGCAAACGGCGAAGAAGAGGACAATTAAAATTGCTCGCAAACCGATGGACTGCCGCTCCCCGTTCACAACGCTTCACCGTCCGGCTGGCAGCTGAATTTGTAGCCCGCTCCAACCTTTGTCACGATATAGGAAGGCGACCGCGGATCGGCCTCTATTTTTTTTCGGATATTTTTGATATGCGCATCCAGAACCCGTCCATCTCCGATGAATCGGTACCCCTGCACCTCATAGGAAAGGTCGAAGCGAGAAAACAGTTTGCCGGGCTTTTTGACCATGATGGACAATATCTTGAACTCAGTGACTGTAAGATTCACCGCTTCGCTGTCTACTTGCACTTCCTTGGCGTCGAAATCAATCCGAAGACGACCCTTGTCGAACGTCAAAACGTTTCTCTGCTCGGACGCCGCAGTCGATGCCGATTGCGTCCGTCTCATCACCGCGTAGATTCGGGCTACAAGCTCCTTCATTCGGTACGGCTTTGTAATATAGTCATCCGCGCCGAGGTTCAACCCCTTAATCGCATCCCTCTCGCTTGCCTTGGATGTGACCATAATAATTGGCACCTGCGAAAATTCGCGGATATTGCGGCACACATCTTCACCGGTCATTCCCGGCAGCATAAGATCGAGAATAATAAAATCGAACTTTAGCGTCTGGATTTTTTTGAGCGCATCTACCCCGCTCCGGGAAACGAATACGGTCCAGCCTTCGCTCTCGAGGTAAGACTGCAGTACCTCCCTTATCGAATCCTCGTCTTCGACCAGCAATATTTGCACATGAATCCTCTCCTTTCCCGCCGTTTATCGTTCGCATTCATCGCGTTTTCATCACAAGTTCACCGTACATTCACATGATTAGTGATAGCATGAAACTGACTACGATAATCCAAATTTCGAATTGAGGAGGTGTACTTGTGCTTGAATTAACATTAACAACCGACAAGGGTGACTGCCTTGCCGACGAGCAGGTAAGTCTGAGATGTCGTCTGACGAATTCGGGGAACGAGCCAATTCGGCTTAAAGCACTGGAAGCCATTATTCGTCCCCTTGTCCTTTCCACCGAACGCTCTAACCGCCTGAATCTCGCGCTAGCCCGCAATTTAGTGCTGCCTCCGAGCGAATGTTTTGAGAGCGCTCTTATTATCGAGGCCGCAAAATACCATTTCCCTCCTGGGCCATATGCAATTTATAGCCGAGCAATATTCGATGACGGCACCTCGGAGGAGCGTTATCGGACGTTTTTCCGAGTCATAACCGAGGACGACCTGACTTGCTTTGCCATCAACAAGACGGTATATAACGACTATCCAATCTATCTGCTGGACGGCGGAATGAGCGCTGAGTATGCGGTTCTGAAGTCGGGCGAGACCCTCGCGGTGACCGTGAGTCCTTCCTGGATCGTCAAAGCGCCCGGCTACGGCCCTCGCGAGTGCAAAGCAACACCTCAGTTTTTGCTGCGGTCGGTCGAGCGGACCGTCAATTTCTACGATACCGAGTTTGGAGCGGACGCGCCGTTCGATACCGTCTTTCTGTCGACAGGCGTATCCTCCATGGCGTATATGACTAGGGTGTTTCGAGCGCCGGTTCTGCCGCTGCATTTCCTAGCCGCCGCTGACACCGTCCGGGAAATCTCATCTGTTCTTGCCTATTCGAGCGCGCAAGAAATTCCCGCGTATGCCACGCTCGGCCATGACGCATCGGTCGATATGGCTGTCGCCTGGATTAAGCTGCTTGATCTGCCGCCGGCTTACCGCGATTTTCTAAAGCGCCACCAAGTGCGGCATGTGCTGTTTATGGGCTGCTACGGCTTGAGCGGGGGCGAGAATGCTGCCAAAAAAGTGCTTGCCGAACAAACGGAGAGCGATGGCAGCAAAGACATTAGCGACACAGACGACACAAGCGGCATAGATGACGGCGATCTATTCATTATGCATCCATATGGAGGCACCGAGTTTGATGAGCTGGAGCTTGGCAGGAAGATCAAGGATTTATCGGAGTACACGCTTGAGCCACAGTGCCGCCAGATTTCCGACTGGGAAAGCGGTATCGTCCATGAGCAGATTCAGCGCTTCACCCATACGATTCGAACGGCAGTCGGCGTACGGGAGATCGATCTGGTTACTGCCGACACCTATCTGGATTTGTACAACCTTGCAACCTACGCTACGCTCGCCTTTTACAAGAAAAACAGTTACGCGCTTCCGCCTGACGTGCCGGCTGTCCAAAGACTTGTTTTGAACCCCTATTTAATTGGTCATCCATTTTATGAGACAACACTCCGAATGATGCCATTCGTCTTCTTCCAAGGGGAAGCCGTGGAGCATCGTCTCGGATCGACGATCCGCCAAGCGCTGGCGGCATACTTTCCAGATATTCTGCTGGAGTCCTTGCCGGTTACTATCAACACGACCCGGAACTTCGGCGGGTTCGCACTGGAATCGCTTCTCGTCTCGCTCCGTAACATGGGCTTTCGCGAAATCGCTTACGGCGATCAGAATACTGATGAAGTATGGAATCCAGATGACGGCATGAACGCTCCAGCGGAAGCCATCATCGAATCGCTCGCCAAGTCCGGAATCGCGCATAGGGAGCTCGCGGACTGGGAACGGCGGATGTCGCCTCTCGATGCAGGCGACCTGCACGGGATTACCGATGTATATCCGGCCATCCGCCTCATTTCGCTCTCCTGATCGAATGCATTTCAAGAAAAATAGAGTCTAAGGAGATGTTCGCTTATGAAACGAAAGTCACTCCTATTTCCGGCTTGTGTCGCGCTTCTCGCCACCCTTCTTGCAGCACTCTTTATACCTAACCTGCCGCATACCGCCGGTGCGGAACCAGTATTGATAAGCCTAAATAAGCCAGTCACCGCCCTTTCCTCCGAAGATAACAGCAGTCCTGAGCTGGCCAATGATGCTGACGCGTCGAACAACAGCCATTGGGCCTCGTATATGGGTGCGTTCGCCAATACATGGTGGCAGGTCGATCTTGAAGGCACTTACCGGATCAGCCATGTATCGATCCGCAACTGGGTGGACGACATTCGCTACTACCATTACAATATCCGCGGCAGTATAGACGGCTTCAATTGGTTTCCGATGGCGGCTAAATCGAACAACAACCCGGCTACGAACGCCGGAGATTCCTACACCGTCGATTCGGTCGCCCGCTACATCCGAGTGAACGTCACACACAATTCAGATAACCAAAGCGCACATATCAGCGACTTCAAAGCGTACGGCGAGCCTATCACGATGCCTGCTGCCGCGCCCGCCGATGCGACTGCGAGTACCGAACAAGGCGCCTATATGCCTGGAACCCCAGTCACATTAGATTATGAGCTAAACAACGTATCTTCATCGATGCTGCCAATCACAAGCATCAAAGCTAAGGTGTTCGGCATCGACGACCCGAACTTTTTGCATGAAACCGTACTTGTTAACGATGTCTGCGTTTCCTCCGGCCAGAAGTATGTGGGAACAGATGCCGCGCTATGGACACCGCCTGCAGGAACGCCTGCCGGCGCATACGGAGTCACGCTGCAATACGAGCTGACGAACGGAGAAATTTGGGATACCTATGAAACCTTCTTCCGCGTCACGAATAGTTCGGAGTTGACCGTGTACGAAATCGACAAGCTCAATTACAATGGGCTGGACGTGTTCGCCCTGGACGGCGGCATGAGCGCCGAATTTGCCGTTGAAAAAGCAGGCGAAGCGCTGGGCCGTTCGGTATCCCACTCTTGGTACACATCCGCTCCGGGCTCCGGACCAAATCCTGTCTATGCAACGCCAGAATTTCTGGAGAAATCCGTTCAAGCGACCGTCGACTTCTACAATGACAACTTCGGGGCAGCGACAACTTTCGATACCGTCATCTTTTCAACGGGTGTCCCTTCTGCGCCTTATCTCTCCCGAACGATGAAGGCACCCGTACTCCCGCTCCATTTTCTAACTAGCCTGAGCTCCGTCAAGGAATTGCAATCGATTCTCGATTACTCGGCCGATAATGGCATCGAAGCCTATAGCACGCTCGGCTACGACGGTTCCGTCGAACCTGGGGTCGCATGGCTCAAGCTGTTGGACCTGCCAGCCGCTTATCAGGACTTCCTGAACCAGCATCAGGTTAAAAATGCGGTCATCATGGGAAGCAGCGGCAATATCGGTGAATCGAAGGCACGAAAACTGCGGGAGAACGGCATTTCGACAGACGGTACGAATCCCGGCGACATTTTTGTCATGTACCCTGGCGGGGGAGGCGCACATGACTTCGATCAGCTGACCGCCAAGATTAAAGATCTCGGAGAGTTCAACCTCGAGCCGGCCTACCGTTTCATTTCCGACTGGGAGAGCGGCATTATTCCCGATCAAGTCAACTCGTTCGCGGCTTCGATGTATGCACACACAGGTGTGGAAGCTGTCAGCGAGGTTAGCGGTTTCGATTCGCTTAACCTATACGAATTCGCCTCCTACGCAACGCTCGCGTTTTACAAAAAAAATGAAACCTTTCTATCTGCGGAAGGTCAGCCTGTAGCAGGCGTGACCCTCAATCCTTATCTCATTTCGCACCCGTTCTATGAAACGAAGCTGCACTATATCCCGTTTCTGTTCTGGCAGTTCGGCGACGTCAACCACGATATCGATGTGCGGCTAAACCAGCAGCTTCGCGCCGCAGTGAATCATTACTTCCCGAACATCGACTTCGACACCTTAAACTTCTGGATCGACGCGTCGAATAACTTCGGACGACAGTTAACGGCAGATCGATACGGGGACCGGCTCACGCACAACGGTCTGACCATGATTGAATTGCAAGACTACACAGTCGACGAAGTATGGAATCCAGCCGACGGTATGAACGCGCCCGTTGAAAGAACAGCAAGCAACTTGCTGCAATACTCATCACCTCAAGCGCTGGCTGCGTGGGACGACAATCTGAATCCGCTCACGCTCTCGGATCTGGAGGAAATACCTGACGTCTATTCCGAAATTCACGTCATTCCCGTTCAGAACGTATCGGAATAAGACAGAGCTGGTAAAGGGAAAGCTGCACCCGCCACATAAGCTATATCCACAAATCCTGTCATATGGCGACGTACATCTGGCTGCGACTCTTTAACCGCTCTGATGCGCCTGGCCAACGAGAGCGCCTCGATCCGTTCCACCGGATCGAGGCTTTTTCGTCGATGCTATAGGACACATGCCGGACCCAGGCTTCCTGCAGCACCTCTACGATTATGTTCGGCTTCATTTCAGTCCCGTCAGAGCAATTCCCTCCATGAACTTCCGCTGCGCCATGAAGAATACGAGCAGCAAGGGGAGCGTCGCCATAACCGAAGCTGCCATGACCAGATGCCATTCGGTACCGCTCTCATTCGTGAACAGCGACAGCGCGAGCGGCAGCGTATACAGCTTATTGGAATTCAAATAGATAAGCGGCTCGAAAAACTCGTTGTAGCTGTGCAGAAATGTGAAAATGCTGAGCGAGGCCAGCGAAGGAGCGGCGAGCGGCATCATAATACGCCAGAAGGTCCCCCACGGGCTGCACCCGTCGATGCGCGCAGCGTCATCCAGTTCTCCAGGAATCGTAATGAAAAACTGTCTCAGCAAAAACACGCCGAACATCCCGGATGCCCCCAGCATCGGCGGCACGATTAACGGAAAATGCGTATCCACAAGCCCCAAGTTCGACATCCAGATAAACATCGGTATCGAGGTCGCTTCGGTCGGAATCATCATGCTGCTCAGCAGCAGCAGAAACAGCGCGTTTTTGAACGGAAACTTCAGCTTTGCGAACGCATACCCCGCAAGTCCGGCGAACACACATACACCCGCCGTAACCGCTGCGGCAATATACAGTGTGTTGAAATAATACAAGTGAAACGGCTGGCGCTCGAATACTTCAGTGAAGTTCTCCCAGGTCGGAGGCCAGGGAAACCATTCCGGCGGGAAGACGAAGATGCGAGTCCGATCCTTGAGTGACGTGCTGACCATCCAGAAGAAAGGCAGCAGCATCAGGATGGACACCGCTGCAAGCAGCATATACCGAAGGAGAGTACCGATTACGGAAGCATCGGAATGACGAGCACGGTTAGTTTTCATAAAACACCCACCTTTTGCGGACGCCCCACTGAATCAGCGTCATCCCCATTAGCAGGAAAAACAGAACGAATGCAACCGCAGACGCATAACCAAATTCGGATAGTTTAAAAGCGAGCTGATAAATGTAGTACACGAGGACGTGCGTGCTCGTGCCGGGCCCTCCCCCGGTGAGTACATAAATCTGACCGAACACCTTAAGCGAGCCGATTAACGTCAGCAAGAACGCCATGAACACGGTCGGCGAGATGAGCGGCAGCGTAATACGCAGCAGTACGGTCCGGCGAGCAGCGCCGTCTACGACAGCCGCTTCCTGGTAAGATTTTGGCACATCCTGCAGCGCGGCGAGAAACAGCACCATGTTCAGTCCGACGTTCTTCAGTACGCTGACTACGATTACGACTGGCATGGCGAGATCCATATTGTATAGCCAAGCAGGCCCCTTCACGCCAATCATCGACAGAAGATGGTTCAACAAGCCCGCATCGGTTGCGAAAATATACTTCCAGACAATCGCCCATACGACGATCGAGGTGATGACTGGCGTAAACACGGCTGTGCGGAACAGTCCGATTCCCGGCAGCTTCCGCTGCAGCAGCAGCGCCAGCAACAGCGCCAGTCCCAGATTGAGCGGTATCAAACCCGCTGCGAATACGAACGTGTTTCTTACCGATTCCCAAAACACGGGATCGTCAGTCATCGCCCGTGCATAGTTGGCAAATCCGATAAAGCTTCCTTCTCCCATAAGCGACCGGTCCGTCAAACTCATCGCAAAAGCGGATATCATCGGTCCAAGGAGAAATACAGCGTAGCCGACCATCATAGGCGCGATAAACAGGAAGCCGTACCATTTTTCACTTTTGTTCATTGTTAAGGCTTCCTCCTTTCAGCCGCAAAAAGGGGGCCGCGGCCGGATGAAACCGGATTCCGGACCCCCGCAGATTGCATTCAAGCTTAGTAATAGGCTAGATGCTTTACTTTAGGGCAAAGCGTAGCCGAACGCTTGGAAATCAGACAAATGCATGCTCTCGTTGCTGGAGTTATGGGTCATTACGACCCGCAGCCAGCGGGCATCAACATTTACCGTATAGCTGTCTCCATCATCGTCCGCAGGCGCCGAATCGGTCTTCGCCGCGACGGTCGTCCATGTCGTGCCGTCTTGGCTCGCCTGCACCTCGTAATGATAATACCTGGAGCCTTCCACATAATTTCGGACGACGATGCGGTCAATTCGGTGAAGCTGCCCGAGGTCTACCTGCCACCATCGGCTAGAATTGCCATCCAGCGCGGCGTCCCAATAAGTACCGTTGCCAGGTACTGCGTCGACCGCCAGCTCCGGCCCATGACCCGCCTCGGAGCTTTCCGCTGTCGCCGGCTTGCCGAGCGCGATGGAAGCGGGCTTGCCGTATACGGATACGTCCGACAGCTGGACGGCCGTCCCGGAGGAGCTTCCGGTCAACCTGACCCTAAGGAACCGCGCTTTGGCGCTCGTCACAAAGTATCGACCGAAATCCGTCTCCAATGCCGTATCGGTCCGGGAACCAATTTGCGTCCAAGAGGATCCGTCCTCGCTCGCTTCGACCACATAAGTTACATAGCTGGCTCCGTCAGCGATCGTGCGGATCTTAACACCGTCGAGTGTGTACAATCCTTGCAGATCGACCTGCCAAGTGCGTTCTGGGAGACCTGCCAATTCCGCTTCCCAGTAGCTTGCATTGCTTTTGTCAGCATCATTCGCCAATCCAGCCTCATGCCCCAGCGTGCTGGCATCTGCAGTTGCCGGCTTGTTAAGCGCGATAGACGGCTTCGCTGCGATATCTGCCAAATACGAATCGCGGATTTCCGCAGCCGTCAGCGGACGGTCGTAAAGCTTCACTTCATCAAGCATCCCCTTGTAGGAGCTCGTAATCTTGCCGAGCGACTGGGTCGGAAGATTGATTTTGACCGAGTGGGTCTCGATAAAATCGCCGTTCACATACAGTGAAGTCCCATTCGTATCACCTACAAAGGTCAATTGCTTCCATGTACCGTCAGCCGCCAGCGTGTAATTAAAGGAGTAATCAGCGGCACCGTAGCGGGAGAACCCGACTTTTCCCGTTCCAAGCTGTTTCACGCGTATGCTCGTGTCAGGTGAATTGAGAATAATTTCCGTGCTTTGGGCGGTGCTCGAATTGTTCACCCATAAAGACGCCGTCCATGAGCCCCGGATATCCTCTGCTGCTGTATAAACGAAATGATCGTTTCCATTAAACTGCAATCCATTCCCCAGCCATCCTTCAGCTCTAACTGGTCCTTTATAGCCAGCGTCCCTGCCCAATCCGGAAGCGTCGGTCACAGAGGATGGGACAGCGTCTTCGAAGCTGTACTCGATAACCAGACCGTCATAGAGCGACTGGATGGCCTGGGCGTTCAGCGCCTAGTCGAACAGCTTGAGATCGTCAAGCGTGCCTTTCAGTGAATGAGTCTTGCTGCCGATCATCGATCGCGGCAGCGTCATGCTCTGTCCGATCGTACCGGTCAGTATGCCGTTGACGTACAGCTTCGTATCCGATGCTGTGCCGACGAACGTTAGATGGGCCCACTGCCCCACGGGCGCGGTGTAATTAAAGGCATAATCACCGACGCCGTACTTCGTAATACCGACCTTCCCCCCTGTGTTTACCTGCTCCAGACGGATGCTCGTCGTTGCCGAATCGAGAAGCTTCGATGCCGTTGTCCCGCTTGCTTCGCGCTTCACCCACATCGAAGCCGTCCACTCCTCAGCCAAATTAGGCTCGCCCAGGAACACCCGATCGCTGCCCCCATTAAAGACGAGTCCGCCCCCATACTTTCCTGTGCCGGAGACAGGACCGTTCACGTTGCCGCTTAAGCCATTTCCTGAGCTGTCTGCGACTTGCGAACCGGAGATTTCATCTAACCTGTAAAACTGGGTCAGACCCAGACCATAGCCCGGTACGTTGCCGATTTTGGCAGCGTCGGCTAGAAACGCGTTATAGTTAGATCTTCTAGGACTCCCCCAGATTCTTTCAGCGAACACCTTCATCGTCGTCAAAATCTCTTTGTCGACGCCCTCCTCCGGCACGAACGGCATGAACAGCCCATCGTTCCAGTCGTGGAGCTTCGCGCCGATCAGATTCGGGTCGTTCGGGTTCGTCAGTCTGCCATTTGCGGCGGAGCTCCATATCCATGGCTCCCACGTTTCGTATAAAAATTTCTTGTCGGGCACGCTCCGTCCCGGAATGATGTAAAGATAATGATAGGTCGAATTGATAATCTTGAAGCCCTCGTCCGACTTGGACTGGATGCCGTTCTCGCCCAGCCATGCGTCATAGATGATGTCATTCGAGACTGGCATGCTGCCTACATAGTCAAACCATTCCCAAACCCAGGTCTTCTCTCCCTTTGAAATGATATAGTCATTAAGATCATTAATGAATTGCCTAAATAAATCACCAGGATCCGAGTAACCAAGCTCCCCGGCTTTCTGCATAATTTCCGGGCAGGCCTGGAGCGAAGCGAGTTGATTCGCCCGCGACTTTGTGAAGTAGGTGTACTCATCCGCCCCGATATGGAAGGCATCGACAGGGAACAGATCGATATATTCGTCGATCAGCGACTTGACGAAAGGCAAGGTATTCGGGTTCGTCAAGTCGAGGTCTCCAGTGGCCCTGAGATTCGGACAAGCGTGCTTTAAATCCGGTCGCGCATTCGTTATCCACGTAGCGTGAGCCGGCACATCGATTTCGGGTATGATGGTCACGTAATAGCGGTTGGCGTAGGCGATCAGATCGGCTATTTCCGCTTTGGTGTAATGCTCCGGCGAAGTAAGCCCAGGCACGTCGCTTTCAAGACGGAAGCCCTGATCATCCGATAAGTGAAGGTGCAGCACGTTCAGCTTGAGCCAAGCCATCTGACGGATGTACTGCTTGAGAAAATCGACCGTAAAAAACTTGCGGGCCGTATCCAGCATAAGCGCACGTTCCTCGTACATTGGATAATCCGTTCCAGTCCCTTTCGGCAGCGATACACGGGACTCCCCGTCCTGCTTAAGCGCCTGAAGTATAGTGCGTGTTCCATAAAACGCGCCCTGCGGTTCGTTCGCGGCGATCGAGACGGCAGTCCCGATGGTCAAGACGTATCCTTCCTCTCCGATTGTCGGCAGCGAGCCGCTCAGCGACAATATGATATCGCCGGGCTGGCTGGATGCAGACGATACCGCCTGAAGGTTTAGACCGTTCAATTCCTTTATTTCATCCTTAAGCAGCATAGCCGTGTCCTGAAGACTGGCATCCTGATATACAATTCGGGAAGAGGCCCCAAGCGTGAACGCGCCTCCTGCCGGATCGTCGGTCCAGCTTTGCAGGTTCGGCAGAACATTCGGCTTCGCTGCGGACGCAGTCGCGGTCATAAGGGCAGCGGTGGCGATGACGGTCAGCGCAATCAGCAGCGACTTGATTAAAAGACCTTGGCTTTTCATTCGTTGGATCACTGATTCTCTCTCCTTTACGATTGAAGTGGCGAATCCTGCGGACTTCGATAGCTGATGCGGATTCTCGTTCTACTCAAGCAGCGGCGTCACCTCCTCTTCCATACTAGCGAGAACATCCTCGACGGATGCGCTCTGTGTGTATAAGTAGTCGAACAGCGTTTGCATTTTCGTGTCGATCTTCTGCCAGTTTTTGTGGAGCGGCAAACCTTCAACCGTGCCCATCTGATCGAGCACCGCCGTCTGAATGCCTTCCTGCGTCGGAAGCTCGCCCGCCTTCATGAAGGCGTCGGACTGAAGCACCGATTTGCGCGATGGCACGAAAAATTTCGAGGTCGAAGACATCGACTGCTCATTCGACACGAACTTCAGAAAAGCCATCGCTTCCTCTGGATGCTTAGTATCCTTGAACACCGTATAGCCGGCGAAGCCAATCCAGTTGCCAGAGCCGTTCGGGCCTGAAGGCATCGGCGCGACATCCCACTCGAAATCCGTAATCGCCCTTGCGTTGGTAACGCTGCTGTAAACGTCGCGGAACATGGCCAGCTTGCCGCTCTCAAATGTCAGTTGGTCGCCAGGCTTCGGATGTACTTCATCCTTAAAGATCATGTCGTAATAAAGCTGGATCGCCTGACGGCCCTCCGGCGAATTGAGCTCGAACATCGTGCCGTCCTTCGACAATACGTTCGCACCATAGGCCCGGACGATCGAATAGACAGCACTGGACCATGTCTTCCATTCCCGAACGAGCTTCACGCCATAGATTCCTTGAGCGGGGTCGGTCAGCGCTAGTGCCGCTTTGCGCATTTCTTCATAGGTCCAGTTTCCTTCCTTATAAAGCTCAGTCGGCGTCTTAAGCCCTTTTTGCTGGAACAACGTTTTGTTGTAAAAAATCATGGTAGGCGGGGTCGAGAACGGAATGCCATGGAGCTGGCCGTCTTTGGTCAGCGGCTCAAGCGTAGCGGGGAACAGGTCATCGAAGTTGTAGGAGGCGTCCTCTTTGACGGCGCTCACATCGAGCAATTGCCCCGATTCGAGAAACTGCGGGATCATCGTGTCAGACAGCCATCCGAGATCCGGAGCTGTGCGGGATGCGAGCATAATGGAAAGCTTTTGCTGGTAGTCGTTGAATGGAATGTTCATGAACTCGACGGTAATGCCGGGATTCTGCTCGGTGAACTTGGCCGCGATATCGGTTAAAGTCTGCTTATGATTGTCGTTGCCCCAAAAACTGAAGGTCAGCTTGACGTTTTTGGCTTCCTCCTGCACCGTACCTGTCGGGGACGCTTCCGAATCGTTCGTGCCTGACGGTGATGCTCCCGAATTACCCGTACCCGACGAGCAAGCGCTCAATACTATAATTACCGTGATAAGCCATGTTAACGATCGCAAAACTCTTTTCATTTAGACACCCTCCCTATACGGTTAACCTTGATTTAGAAGCGCTTTCTTTCTAATCATAGCTGTCTGGGATGCTTTTCATAAACGACTCCATTTAAAGAAATAGTACGAAATTTATAGAATTTTCTTGGAAGCTTTCCTGCACCGCCGCCCGCAGATAAAAAAAACCGGCATATCCTATGCCGGTCGTGCTTGTCGAGAAAGTCTTAGGACACCAGTATCACTAGGATTCGATGCCGAAGCGGGTACGGAATTCGCTGGGCGTGCAGTGCATATGCTCCTTGAACACAAGCATGAAGTGCTTCGGGCTCTGATAACCCGACAGACGGGCAATATCATATACCTTTAATCCCGTATGCTGCAGCAAATAGCGAGCCCTCTCCAACCTCGCTTCCGTTACGAAATCGCTTACGTTAATCTCGGTGACGGACTTGAAAAGTTGACTGAGATACGCAGGGTTCAAGTGAACGATATCCGCCAGGCTCTGCAGTCTCAAGTCCTGGTCGGGATTCGCACGAATGTATGCCTTTATCTTCCGAATCAGCGAATGGCCGTCCGCTGGAGCCGGCTCGGCTTCATCCGCTACGTCCGCACTGGGGACGCCAGACTTTCGGATCGCTTGCCTGATCCGGCCCAGCGCTTGAATGAGCGCGGGACGCTTGACAGGCTTTAACAAGTAATCCAGAACGCCCGTCTGCAGCGCCTGCTGGGCATATTCAAAATCACTGTGCCCGCTCAAGATGATGATGGGGAGCTCGGGATGTATGTTCCTAACCTTGGCGCTCAGCGCCAATCCGTCCATCTCTCCCATCCGGATATCGGTGATGATAGCGTCTGGGAGATCGGACTCCAACACCTTCAGCGCATCTTTGCCATGCGAAGCTTCCCAACGGACTTCAAAGTCTCGAGATACCTCCCGGACCAGCACCCGAAAGCCCTCCCGAATTGTCGCTTCATCTTCAACCAGCATAAGCTTGTACATCGTATTCATGACATCCCCTCCTTGCGATTGAAAGGAATCGTAATTGTGACTGAGGTTCCTTTGCCCAAAGCACCGTCAATCTCGAGCTCCGCCTGATCGCCATATAACAACCGGATCCGCTGCGCGATATTAGCGAGTGCTATCCCTTTGTCCGGTTCGATCTCAATGGAAATCGGGGCGGAGAGCCTGGCTCTCAACTCGCGAAGCCGCTCGTTCTGCAGCCCCGCTCCGTCATCTCGGACGATCAGCAGCAGCAGACGGTCTACTGCTGCGACAGCGATCCATATGGTGCCCTCCCCGTCGCCGATCCCGTGGTATATCGCATTCTCGACGAGAGGCTGCAGGATTAGCTTCGGAATGTAAACGCCGACCAGTTCTTCGTCGATATCATATACCACACGTATACGGCTGCCGTAGCGCAGCTGCTGAATCTGGATGTAGGAACGAATCGATTCCAGCTCGGCTTCGAGCGGAATCATCCTGTCGTAATTATCGATCGAATGCCTCAGCAGCGTCCCAAGCGCGGTAACCATGTCCGACACATCCCGATTGCCGCCGCGTATGGCCATCATGTTAATCGACTCCAAAGTATTGTAAATAAAATGGGGGTTCATCCGGCTGATCAAGGCTGCCAGCTCGGCCTCTTTCTCCCGCAGGCCAACGACATATACCTCGTTCACCAGCCGCTGAATTTCCTCTACCATGCGGTTAAAGCTGTATCCGAGCTGTCCGATTTCGTCCTTCGTGACAAGAAGACTCTGGTCGAATTGCCCCAGCTGAACACGGTACATCTTGCGCTTCAGCTCTCGCAGCGGTCTGCTGATGCGGTCGGAAAAATAAAGCGCGAGCGCGCAAGCTGCCGCGAGACACAGGAAGCCGATTCCCCAAGTAAAATCGCGCAGCTTGGTCGATTCCTTCAGAATTTCCGACTGCGGAATGAGACTAATGACGGACAGACCGGTTTCAGGGGACTCCACGGCAAACGTAAAATATCGCTCTCCGTCTGTCGTCAGCTGTTCGGTCGCCGTCAGATTGTGAAAGTGCTCAGGAGGGATCGAATCGTACGCAGGGGAAGCGCCGTTCTCGAAAAACAGCTCACGATTGCGGTCGATGACGATGTATTTGCCGTATTGCTCCGTACTGACATTGGACAAAATCAGGTCGAACAATCCCAAGCTCAAATCGATCTTTATGATGCCCAAGGGCTTGTTCGTATAAGGCTCGCGGAGCAACCGGGCATATGAAATGACGGTGTCCCTTGCATGAGCAATCCCGTAATCGGGAGTATGCTGCGACAGAAGTACATGGAGTCCATCCTCAGCGATCGTCCGGGCATACCATGGCTTCGAGCGAAAATCCTCGGGAAGCCGGGTCACGGCAGGCTCCATGCTCGTAAAGATGAGTCCTCCATTTGTGATGATCTGAAGAGATTGAATTTCGAGACGATTAAAAAGGATGCCGTATATATAAGATGACATGAATTCCAGCTCGCGGAGACCTGGCTGCATTTCGTCATCCTCATATTGCTTAAGAAGAGCTATCACCTCAGGATCCTGCAAGGGCAGCAAAGAGATCCGTTCCATCTCATCGAAGGTCGTGTCGAGATGCTTGTTGATTTGGTCGGCGACCTGAGTGGCATAACGTGCGGTCTTGCGTTCCATAGCCTCTGAAAAATCCCGGTAGGTGACATACCCTTGTATAGTAAGCGGAAGTGTGATCAGGATGATGAAAATGATCAGGATGCGGGTTCTGAGAGGACGATGAGCAAACAAAGGGAATCGGGGCTTCATGCTAGGTTCCATTGTCGACCGCCTCTTCCTAGAGGGTAGTATTTGCCCATATATTAACATAAAAAGGCAGAAATCCGCTAGTATTCTTAGCATTTACTGTCTTCCTCAGCTAAGCCAGGCAAATCTCTGAGCTTCGGTACGTTATGAACCATCAAAAATGGAACTAGAATGAAGCCTCTATAGCATATAAAATAAAACTAAGACAATTACGTTAGGCACGAAGGGAGAGATTATTCCTGAAAAATCAAAACCAAAAGGTTGTATTTCAAAAGGAGATCCCGATCTATGATACCGCGGAGGTCGTTGTCATTGGCGGCGGACCAGCCGGAACTGCGGCAGCAATTAGCTCAGCGCGTTGTGGAAAAAAGACGATTCTGCTTGAGCAGTCATCCCAATTGGGCGGAATGGGCACCCTTGGCAATGTGAGTATTTTTATGGGGATTGGTAACGTCACAGGCATTTACCGGGAAATTATTTCAGAATTTCTTCCCGCAGCTCTCCCAAGCACTCACCATGAATCGATCTGGCCGCAATATTCGCCATTCGAGCTTCGCCATTATTTGAACCAAAAGCTTGAAAAGGAAGGCGTTATTGTTTACTACCATACTAGCTTCGTCTCTGCCGTTATGAAGGATAACCGTTTGACAAATGTAATCGCGAATACAAGAGAAGGCTTGAAGGCATTTGAGAGTAAAGTCTTCATTGATTGTACAGGAGACGCTAGAGTTGCCGGGGAAGCTGGTGTGCCTCTGCGCTCAGGTCGTGATGAGGATGGGCTGACCCAACCGATGACCATGATGTTTATGATGCAGAATACCAACAAGCCTGCACGTCAATATTTGCCTGAAGACGGTTATCGATATGAGTCCGTTTCTGAGCTTCCTCAAGGGAGACATCTGCATTGGGAAAACATGGGCGACGGAACATTGCTGGTCAACATGACTCGTATCAAAGGAAATGGCGCGAAAATAGAAGATGTGAACTATGCGGAAAAGGAAGCGCTTCGGCAGGTATTCTCTGTCGCCAACTATTTACAGCGAAACGGCCATGAGAACTATATTCTCTCCCATATCCCTGCCCAAGTTGGTGTGCGGGAAACGAATCAAATTGCAGGATTATACACCCTAACTGAGGAAGATCTGACAACTGGACGCAGATTTGACGACGTAGTGGCACAAACCAATTATGAAATTGATATTCATAATCCAACGGGAGAAAAAAATACGGACGAACGCGCGCTAAGCGGCTATGATATCCCTTACCGCTGCATGATCCCTCAGCAGGTAGAAGGCCTAATCGTGGCAGGTCGTTGCATTTCCGCTACACATGTGGCTATGTCTTCCATGCGTGTTCAAGCAACCTGTTACGCGCTTGGCCAAGCAGCAGGCAATGCCGCCTCAATCTCCATCGAGGACAACACATCAGTAGCGGACATCTCTATAAAAAAACTTCACGAACAATTAGCTGATCAAGGGGTTAAATTTTTTAGGTAAATATGGGCGACCAGAATTCTGGTCGCCTTATTCTTTTCATTATTATTCTTCATACCAAGGTATATTAATTTTCTCAGACAAGCGCTTTGCCAATGTCGTCTTACCGCTAGCTACAGTACCAATAATGAAGACCTTTTTCATCTTTGTTCGGCTCACCTCGTATAGAGTCGGGAATCACTATGCTTAATATAACTTAAACCGCTCACTAAAGTTATCAGGTACGCAAAACGGTTAGGCTTCTTTCGCCTAACCGTCTTCTATTTGTTACTATGACTAGATAGATGATAAACGAAGTGCGCGGTACATAAATGCCACAAATTCCGCGCGAGTAACTGGTTCTTCGGGCTTGTAGTAACCATCCTCACCGAAAGCTATGCCATAAGACTCCAAAGCAGCGATATATGAAGACGCCCAATGCGTTTCCGGAACATCTTGGAAAGTATTCTTTCCGTCTACTGGCAAATTGAAGGCAATTACAAGTATTTTAGCCATTTCTGCTCTTGTAAGCTGCTGATATGGATAAAAGTATCCATTTGTTCCTTCAAAAATACCTGCTTGTGATACTTTTAAAATGGCCTCATAGTACGGATTATTCTCTGAGACATCTTGATAATTACTAGACGGATGATTTGGTGATAATTCCAATGCTCTTCCGAACATTACTGCAACATGTGCTCTAATTAAAGGAGCATTCGGTTTAAATTCTCCGTCTGGATATCCTATTATAATACAGCGGCTAGCAATGTCTGTTATAGCGTTTTCTGCCCAATGATTCGATATATCTGCAAATACTGTAGGACAATTTTGTGCAGGCTCTTCTTCTGGAATTGGTTCTGGTATCGGCTTAGGATCTATAATGGGTCCTGGGTCTACCACAATATTATTTTTTGTCCATTTCGCATAAAGTGTCGTATCGGCATTGACTACATCTGTTGTAAAATTCCAGGCGAGTGTTAATTCCTCATCTTTAAACCAGCCAGCGAATGTATGTCCCGGTTTCGTCGGGGCGGGCGGAGAAACAACTTTGTCATCGTAGGCTATCGTTTGATCAATTACGGCTGATCCTCCATCCGCATTAAAACTTACCGTGTAGCTATTTGCAGTCCACTTGGCATATAAGGTCATGCTTCCTTTAACAAGACCTGTATCAAAGTTCCAAGGTGTTGTTAAATTAGAATCGGTATACCAGTCTGCGAATGTATGTCCCATTTTCGTAGGGGCAGGCGGAGATACAACTTTATCATCGTAGGCTATCGTTTGTGCAGTTACAGCTGATCCACCATCCGTATCAAAACTTACCGTGTAGCTATTTGCAGTCCACTTGGCATATAAGATCATGCTTCCTTTAACAAGACCTGTATCAAAGTTCCAAGGCGTTGTTAAACTAGAATCGGTATACCAGCCTGCAAAAGTATATCCAGGTTTCGTCGGGGCAGGCGGAGATACAACTTTGTCATCGTAGGATACCGTTTGCCCAGTTACGGCTGATCCACCATCCGCATTAAAACTTACCGTGTAGCTATTTGCAGTCCACTTGGCATATAAGGTCATGCTTCCTTTAACCAGACCAGTGCCAAAGTTCCAAGGCGTTGTTAAACTAGAATCGGTATACCAGCCTGCAAAAGTATATCCGGGTTTCACAGGGGCAGGCGGAGATACGACTTTGTCATCGTAGGCTATCGTTTGTGCTGCTACAGCTGATCCACCATCCGCATTAAAACTTACCGTGTAGCTATTTGCAGTCCACTTGGCATACAAGGTCATGCTTCCTTTAACCAGACCAGTGCCAAAGTTCCAAGGCGTTGATAAACTAGAATCGGTATACCAGCCTGCAAAAGTATATCCGGGTTTTGTCGGGGCGGGCGGGGATACAACTTTGTTGTCATAGGCTATCGTTTGCCCAGTTACGGCTGATCCTCCATCCGTATTAAAACTTACCGTGTAGGTATTGGCAGTCCATCTCGCATATAATGTTACATTTCTTATTACGATATCTGTATTAAAATTCCATTGATTTATAAATTCCGCTTCCTTATACCAGCCTGCGAAAGTATGTCCCGTTTTCGTCGGGATTTCAGCAGCCTCTGTTCCTTTTTGACCAAATGGTATAGATTGATTGGGAACAACAGCCGATCCTCCATTCGGGTTAAACCTAATGACGTTCAAATCCCATGCTGCATAAATAGTCATTGGAGCCGTGTCTATGTTATTCCAAGCTTGCGTGTATGCAGTGTCTGTATACCAAGCATGCAGATAACTATTTTCTCCATTTAAATACTGATTTGCAAAAACGTCATTACCAATAAGAGCTGGTATTCCTAAAAAGGTCACCGATGTGAGAGCATTGTAGTGAAACGCTCTGTCTTCTATAGTGGTTACTGTTGAGGGAATTTCTAATTGTAATATACGATTGCCATCAAATGCGGAGCTGCCAATAATCTTCACACTTGCTGGAATATCAATAGAGGTTAATCTGTTACTGCCGAAAGCGGAATCACCAATCTCTACTAGATTATTAGGCAATACCAGGCTTTCTAGTATATTTCCAAAAAATGCTCTATCATTAATTTCAGCTACACTGTCTGGAAGAACTAAATTAGTTATTTGATTACCGCTAAACGCGCCTATACCTAATCTCACTACACCATCATTAATGGTTAGACTTGTTAATTCATTATCTGCGAACGCAAGGTCGTCAATGTCCTTTACACTTCCTGGAACTTCTAAACTGGTCAAAAGATTTACTACAAACGCTCCTTCACCAATCGAAACTAACCCATTCGGAAGCTCCAAGCTTTGTATGGATTTTCTTTGAAAAGCTCCGTCACCGATTGCTGTCACCATCTTACCATCAATCGACTGCGGAATAACGACATGATCTCTCGGTGCAGAATCTGTGTATCCTGTTATCGTTACACTAATATTATCGGGATTTACGATATAAGAAAAATTACCACTTTGAACATCTGCATGCGCAGGCAAAACTTTAAACTGTGCTGACAATACTAGCAAAACAATCAATAACGCGCATATTTTCTTCATAGACAGCTTCCCAACCTCCATATTTCTACATATTTCACTCTGCATTTGAGTACAATAAGTAGCTTAAGGATTAATAATAGACAAATTCTGAACAACTTCCTTAAAATGTGAGTCTATTGTGAGTCTATTGGGGCGTCTCATTTCCTAGACATATATTCTATATATATCTCATTAATTTTCTCCGGAACCGGTATATTCAACTCATCCTGTAATTTTTCTCGTATAGCTTCATAACATTGACTGCATGCTTGTTTTTTATTTTGCTCAATAAGGAATTGAAGCAGCAAAAACATATAGTGCTCATTATATTCCTCTAGTTCTACCATCCTCTGTAAGCAATTTAATTTTAATAGTGGATTTATTCGCTTCGTATTTGCTGCGTATGACTCAAGCACATTCACGACAGATTGTTTTAACCGCACTCTTATTCTGATCGCCCATGAGTATTCTTCAGCTACTAGAAAATCATCCTCATAACAATTTAATAGTTGTTGAATGGACTGTTCATCCTGGTGCTTTCTGTCTATTAATGCTAATAATTGCGCGTAATCGCTATCCATCTTCATTGTCAACTGATAGTGGTTATTGACCAGTAGAATGGGGTTCTCGCTTCCATATTGCTTGAGTGTTTTTCTTAATTGATACATCGTTGTATGAAGATTTACGCTAGCTCTTTCTGGTTCAGCTTCCGGCCATAAATTTTCCATAATGACGACATTTAACAATGGTTTTTTTTGATGAAGCCATAGAAACAAGAACAACTCTCTCACTTTTTTTGTGCGCCACTTCACCGTTTCTTGTTGTGTATCTAGTAATTGAAAGCCGCCAAATGCTCGAATATAAAGGCTGCCATTTTTCACATCAGTTTGTTGTTCCTGGCGCATGTTATAGATTTGCTGTGCTTTTATCATCGCCTTTTCTAATCGCTGCTCTAGAACTGGTTTTAACAAATAATCAGTAGCTGAAACATCAAATGCATCCACCGCAAACTGGGAGTGTGCCGTTACAAAAATAAGCTGTATGTGTGGATACTTCGTTAATACCATCTTTGCAAACTGCAACCCGTGAACATCAAGCATCTCCATATCTAGAAATATAAGATCGATCTGTTCCTGATCAAGAAGAGCAACCGCATCCATAGCATCCGTAAACGTCCCTTTTATGCTAAACGAAAATTGGGTTAACCCTCCCAATACAATTTCCAAAATATCAATGGCTAGCTTCTCATCATCAATGATGACTATGTTCAATTCGACCATCTCCTGGCAATAAAATAATGATCGTCGTTCCTTTTCCAACTTCACTATATAGACGTAAACTAGCACTTTTGATTAGCTTGATTTTTTTCAATGGATTTTTTAAACCTATACGCGAATTTTCCCTTCCTTCGATTTGCTGCAATTTATGTTCAGGAATTCCCATGCCATTATCATCAATTTTAATACGGATTAACTGACCTTCCCGCTTAACACTTATTTCAACCGTCCCTCCTTCCTTTTTCTTAGATATTCCATGAAAGACGGCATTTTCAACTAGCGGCTGAAGGGACAATGCTGGAATCCGTATGTCAATTGATTCATCGATATCATAAACGACAGTCAATCGATCATCTAAGCGCATTTTTTCAATATAAAGATAAGCCTTTACAAGCTCAATCTCTTCGGAAATAGAAACCATACTATCCCGATAATGAACATTTAATTTAGCTCGAAAATATGTAGATAAATAGTATAGTGCGCTTCTCATATTGTTTATATCTTTATAGCTTAACGCAATAATTGTATTTAGGGTGTTATATACAAAATGAGGTGTCACTTGATTATATAAATAATTCATTTCCTCCTCTATCGCATCAATAGAAGATTGACGCACAGCTAGTAAGGATTGAATGCGTACTATTAAATCCTCGATCACAATCGGTTTTAACAAATAATCATTCGCTCCGCTATTCAAAGATAGCATCAAGTCTGAATGCTGCATAATTGATGTCAACACAATAATTGGCAGCTCTAATATATCGTGATCTTTACGTACCTTCCTGCATAATTCATAACCCGACATACCTGACATCATATAATCAATTAGCATACAATCGACTTTATGCGTATTTAGATATTCTAGTGCGTCATAACCATTATCCACTGCAATAATCGTATATCCGTTTTGGATTAAAGCGTCAGCAAGCAGCTTAATGTTCGAATGATCACCATCAACCACTAAAATCGTCTGTTCATTCCCTTTATGAAAAAGCGGCAATTCTATAGCAGTTGATATGCTCTCCGTTGTACAATCTGGGATCTCATCGCTCTTGGCAATTGGCATCGTGAAGGTAAATATTGAACCCGCACCAAGTGTACTCGTAACAAAAATTTGACCATTTAGTTTTTCAACAATATTTTTTGCAATACTAAGTCCTAATCCAAGACCTTTCGTATCATTCTTGACTCTATAAAATGAGGTGAAGATATGCTCTAATTCTTGCGGGGGAATACCCGTGCCTGTATCGATCACTTGTATCTCCATCCGTTCTTCACGAACCTCTGCAATGACCTTGATATGTCCCTGTGCCGTATGCTGCAATGAATTAAATAGCAAGTTGTAAAGCACCTGCTTGAATCGTAGTTCATCCGTATACATCGCAGGTAAATGATCATCCACAGCACTAATGAGACTTACAGGTGCATGGTCTGGCAGCAAGCTTCGGATTTCATCGATGACCTCATTAATGACTGTAATCGGCACGGCCCGCGGTGTGACGCGTACTTCGCCTGCCATATGATTAGATGAGAACAACAAATCTTCTACTAACAAACCTAAACGTTGTGTGTCATTATGAATAGCTATTATATTTTCTTGTTGTTCACGCTTTAACGGTCCCTTAGTGCCTTCCATTAAAGATTTCGATAAATCTAATATTTTATTTAAAGGCGTCCGCAGCTCATGCGATGTTTTGATTAAAAACTCATCTTTTAATTGATTATTGATGTACAGCTCTTCCGATAATTGTTGTGATTTGCTAAAGGAGGCGTTCGCTCTAAAGCTAAGAAGTGAGGCAAAACTATAGAGTACGAGCACAAATAACAGAAGCTCACTATAATTCATAGGCAGATCAAATAGAAACTTAGCAACCATTAAAATCGAATAGCAGCAAAGTGACACTAAAAATATTAATATATAATGTGCACCTTCTACCTTTTTCATGAGGACACGGAATAAAACATATAAATTATAAAGAACAACTGGAACAATTGCACTCACATAAATGAGCTGTAAAAATACAATAGCTCCTGTTCCATTACTGGTAAATGGATCTGTAATCGCATATATAAAGAAAACAATTCCAAGTAAAATACTAATTCTATTTATTACACGTTTCTTTATAAACTCAGGATACATCGCATGGACAAAATAGGTTAAGCTTGCAGCAATAACGGGTATAATACCTAGCTGTAAACGTATTTGATCCGATACCCCTAGTGAAGGCATAAATTGAAAAAATATTTTTTGATTAATAAATGACATATAAAGACCTAGCAATAAGATGAAAAGTCCAAAAAACAATTCTTCTTTTCGTTTTCGATTTTGGTAATAGGAGATGAAATAGATTAAACCAAATATGATATAGCCGATTGATACCAATGCATCTAATAGTACTTTCTTCATATAATGATTTTCGAGCGATTCCTTTGTGCCAAATTCTACTTGAAACAGAATGCCTGCCTTTGAATAATTGAAATTAGCCGCATGAATGACAATATCAAGCAGTTTATTTTCACTTGTTGAATAAACAGTATATTTATCAGCATTTTCTACGCGAAAGGTATCAAGTGTACGGCTTGGATTTCCCCTTGCCCCTACTTCTTCTCCATTTATAAATATACGATTGGCTTGCCTTATTGTACGAAGGTATAGGCCGTATTGCCCCTCAACAGGTACTTCTACAGTAATATGATAAGTTCCAACAGTGAGTCCTTCCTCATTTGGTTCAACATAGCTATTCCACTTAGAAGGTACATCAATTAAGATACGTTGTTCTTCAAACTCACTCATCGCCGTACTCGGAGGAATCAATACATTGGGATAAAATGACCATTTTCCATCCAGCTTTATAATGGACTGCTTATTTAATTGCCCAACATCGATGGTTGCGACGCCATCCTGTACAACTGACTTCTGTTCTATATGAAAATAGTTTTGATTCCCAAAATAGAAGACAATCGTAAATAGTAAAATATTGATCACAATCAAGCTTATATTCCTTCTCATGAGTAAGCCTCCAGCTATTAATCCCTACTATAAGCCTATTGTATGTTTCCTAGACAAAATCTGATCAAGCAACATGATAACTCCAATATATCACTGTTCAACTTCCCCTACCAACATCGCTAATTATATCCAACAAAGCAAAAAGGTATAAACCCAAGCCAGTAAACAGCTTGGGCTTATACCTTAGTAAGCGGAGCCCTTAGTATTCTATTTCAAAGCTATTGAGCAGTGCGCGTACTTCATCCATTGACTTTGTGTTCATCAATTGATTTCTTAATTCGCCTGCCCCGCGGAATCCTTTGACATATACTTTAAAAAATCGTTTTAGCCCAGACATGGCACGCGGCAGTTCTTCGATATATTGATCATGAAGATCAAGGTGCAAATGAAGAAGATCCAGGTATTCTTTCGGACTATGCTCCTTTGGTTCTTTCTCAAAAGCAAACGGATTACTAAATATTCCGCGACCAATCATAACGCCATCTACATCGTATTGTTCGACAAGCTTTAGCCCTGTTTCACGATCAGCAATATCTCCGTTAATGGTAAGAAGAGTATTAGGCGCCACTTCATCACGTAGTTTTTTAATTTCTGGGATCAGCTCCCAATGCGCATCCACTTGACTCATTTCCTTCCTTGTACGCAAATGTATAGAAAGGTTTGCAATATCCTGCTTGAGTATATGCGTTAGCCAATCCTGCCACTCGTTTAATTCCGTGAATCCAAGTCTAGTTTTCACACTTACAGGCAGTCCTCCCGCCTTTGCTGCTTGGATAATTTCTGCTGCAACATCTGGGCGAAGAATAAGACCGCTGCCCTTTCCTCTCGATGCCACATTGGCAACAGGACAACCCATATTGATATCTATTCCTTTAAACTCCATCTTCGCCATTCCAATGCTCATTTGACGGAAGTATTCAGGCTTATCTCCCCAAATATGCGCAACCATTGGCTGTTCATCTTCTGTAAACAGCAAACGTCCGCGCACACTTTTGTGCCCATCCGGGTGACAATAACTTTCCGTATTTGTAAACTCTGTAAAAAACACATCAGGCCTGCCTGCTTTACTTACTACATGGCGAAAAACAACATCCGTCACATCTTCCATAGGTGCAAGCACAAAAAATGGCCTTGGTAAATCACGCCAAAAATTATGTTTCAAAACAATCTCAAATCCTCTCGCTAGAAGTACACTTAATTATTATAATAACCTAAAAATAAAAAAATAGCTTACCATCGGTTCTCGATAAGCTACTTCTATCATCCTTATTGCTTATTCATGTCTCCATCGATCGGAGCCAATTTTGTCATTCTTCCGACCGCGATCCATTCGGAGACATAGACATTGCCTTTTGAATCAACACAAACCCCGTGAGGGGAACTAAACCGACCTGTACGGAAATATTCCGAAGGCAAATCAGGCCACCCTTTCTGTTTGTACGCCTGCTGATCCTCGCCTAGATGGGTAATAAGCCTATCATTGGCATCAAATATCGTTACTCTGCTGTGAAGATCAGGGAAAAACATTTCATCGCCGGCAAAATAAAAACTGCACGGCATGTCCATGTCGTGGTCAAGGAATCGTTTATGCACCCCATCCATGGAGAATACTTGGATACGGCGATTTCCTCTGTCGGCAACATACAACTCAGGTTCCCCGTGTCGTAAATCCACTGAAATGCCATGCGGGCAATTCAGTCGACCGGGTTCAGAACCTCGTCCTCCCCAGGAACGAATACGTTGGCCTTCCTTATCGTAGTGGTGAATCCACGATTGCCCATATCCATCCGAAACATAAATATCGCCATTTGGCGCTACCGCGACATCAGTGGGAACAAACTTACGATCTTCGCCATATACTTCCGGCAAATCTGGAACGCCCAAAGTAAGCATTTCACATCCGTCCAGCGTTGTCTTCACGACCAATCCTTTTTATCAGGAATCCTTCCCCATCCAGCCACCACTTCATAAGCCCGCGAGCTCGTCCCGGTGATCATCCGTTAAATTCCTCCCTCTTATGGCTTTAGCGATAGTTTGGCATAGGCTGAAGGAGTCAACCCGGTAATCCGCTTGAAAATCCGGCTGAAATAAAATTCGTCCTCATAGCCGACGAGCTTGGAAATCTCGGTTAATGGCAGACTGGAATGCTCTAATAGTTCCTTCGCTTTTGTTACCCTCAAACGAATAATATAATCCTTCGGTGCGAACCCGGTAATCCGCTTAAACTGCCGCGAATAATAACCCGTGCTAAGCCCTGCCATCTTAGCCAGCCCCTCGACCGTTAACGAGTACTGGTAATGGTCCTCAATATACTGGCATGTGTATTGGATTACCGAATCGGCATCGCTGCTGTACTGCAGATCATACATATTCTCAATCAAATAAAGCCATAGCTCCCGGAACGCTAAATTGCATCGATACTGTGAAACGGGATCATATTCTTTCCATAACCGAAATACATTATCGAAGCCTCTCTGCACTTCAGCTGGCCGAAGCACCGGTTGCTTGCCCCGCAAGGGGGCAAGCCAGCTGCCGGCGTCTCGAGAAATCCATTCCTGCTTCTCTTTATAGCAGATTTGGTAATCGAAACGGATATGATAGATTTCAACGTCTTCCGTGTCTGATATCGCCCATTCGAACGTCGTCTCAGGTACGAAAACCAGAAGCGTTCCCGCTTCCAATTCATACTTGACGTGATTCATCACATAGTAGCCTGTGCCTCTCACAATATAATGAATGGCATGAATATTGTGAACATAGGGCGCTTGGTACGTACCTGCCGGAAGTATCGTCTTGCCGGCAAATGCGACCGATAATACAGATTTATGGAGATGATCGGCGAGTTGGGCCGCATTTAACAATGGATGCTCTCTCCCTGCAAATATAGAATGCTTTAGTTCGCGGGACGAAGGACGATGTGCTGTTTTCCTCTTCCAATCGGCACCGTGGCTTCCTGGTACGAAACGATGAACGCTCTACGAACGTGGTCCGTTTCATTGCCTTTCGAGGAATGCCAAGTTAGTGCGTGAAAAAGCAATATCGAACCTGCCTTCATAGGCACCGGTTGAGCTTTCGACAAATCCACCTGATCCTCGGCCAGCGCCTTTCGGCAGGTGCCATTGTTTTTGGCCTCATATGGCATCAGTCCTTGCTTGTGGCTGCCTGGAACGATCCATAAGCAGCCGTTCCGCTCGTCAGTATCTTGCAGCGGCACCCAAATCGACATCCGAGTATCGCTGCTTACCACTTCCGTATAATAGGCATCGTCCTGATGCCAGTGACAAACGGATGGGCTATTGGGCTGTTTGGTTAGTAGTTTAGAGGAGAAGATAGCGATACCTGGCTTGACGATATCCTCGATTAAGTTCAAGATGCGCTCATCGTGGGCAAATTGTTTCGTCTTGCCGGTCAACATCGCCAGCTGATACGTAAAACCCTCATGTTCCCCCGTTTTCTGGGTTGATCCCTCACATCCGTCAAGCTCATTATTGATTTCGCTCAATTCTTCCGCCGTGAAAAAGTCCGGAATTACTACATAACCAAAATCATCATAATGTTTCTTATCTTCAGCCGTCAATTTTCTCACTTAAATTCCTCCCTAATACAATCGCTTTTCTTGCATTCTACACTTGATATTGCGATGTCGCCATGGAGAAATCAGATTTGCAATCTGGACAAATCTGACCTTGAAATGTGGCACCCAGCATCAAAGTCTGAATCAGAAAAAGACGCTGATTCACTCAGCGCCTTCTATCGACGTATTCGTGTTAACTCACTAGATTCGCCGTAACTACCGTTTGCCCTAAGTCGTTATTGTCGACTCTAACATGAATGACTTTAGTCGTCTGGCTGCCTTGTCTATCCGTAATCGTTATTGTAATTGTATCTTCCTTTAGATGCTCTGGGTAATCCTTCAACTGCATATGTCCAACAGCTGAATTTTGCCCTGCTGCAAGTTCTGCTTTTTCCTGTTCGCTCAAATTTTCTGATTCTGAATTCTGCCCCACTCCGTAAAATCGGGAATAGTTATTTTCGCTTGCCCATTTATGCATATCCCACGCCGTCCATCTGTACCAAATCTGATCATAATCCTTAAAGTTATCAGTTATCGTCAAAATTCATCGTAAGTACCTTATCGTAAAGCAGGCTGAAATCAGCGATAGAGATTTGACGCTCTTCATCAAATTGCTGGTAATACTCTGTGTTACAAAATTTTCCATGCCGTGTTTTCGTCCAGTCCTCTGCATAAATGTACTCGTTTTCTGTTGTTATATGGATTGCGGCAATATCGTTTCCTTCGATATAAAATTCTAAACCGGGTCTTGGATCAACATAGCTGACAGATGTACCATATTCATCGGGATGCCCTTTCATATCCGCTAATTTAAATACAGTTCCATCTTCCCCAACCTTCAAATTAATCGCATAAACAGATGCTGTTTCTCCAAATGGTATATTAAAAATGACGATAAGCGCCAATGCGAGACTGAATGCTGGGATCAAAAGCCGTGCGAATCGTCTTCTTAATGGCTGTTTTGCTCTTATATCGGACTGGTTGTGAAGCAGTATGTTTTCCTTTATTCTTAACTTTTGCTCTTCATCCGTTTCCTTACTTTCTTTGTCTATTATCCCTATATCAATATCAACGATGTTTTTCCTCCACCATTTACGATGTTCATCTTTGCAATGATTTTGAGCCGTAGTGATAAGCCACGCCTTCTCGTGCTCAGTACTATTGAAGGACCTATTAATTTGTATCAGCTTGATGAACCACCGATTGAGCCGCATCCTCTGCATCTTGCTTGTTACCCATCATAGAGAAACATACCCGATAAATGGTATCAATGTGACGGTCATATACATCAGCAAACATACATTCCTCACGTTCCAGCGGTTTAATACTAAGAAGATCCTTATTCTTGAGCAGCAACGACTTTTCCACATTTATCCCTCCCTTCATACATAACACGTTTGAAACTTCAAAAAGGTTTTCAATTGATAAGATTGTATCTATGCCGATCATTGGAGGAGTAACAAAAACCCAATCCAAAAGGATGAGGCCACTGAAGAACTTATCGTTTTGAATGAAAAGGAAAATATGAATGCAAAAAAGACGACCACCTTCCCAAAATATGGGTGCGGTGGTCGTCTTTTTCTCTATGCAATTGACCTCTTTGTACCTTTCCTTACTTCATTAAATTTATTATCCTTTTTAAATTTACAGCGAATATTGCCATAGCGCCCTGTAACTCCATGCCAACAAGACCCGAGGATGACGCTACATCGTACCCGTGTCGATGTTTCAGTTCGCTGTTCTTTGCTTCAATTTTGTAGCGTTCCTTTACCTTCTCTTTGAAATACTCGCTTTCCTGGAATACCATTTGATCCGTGTGCTCACCAGATCTAATACTTACCGAATATGTTTTGCTTTTTGCCCCTTCGGTATAGCATCCATCTTTAAACGGGCATCTCTTGCATACCTCTACATCAAAGTAGTAGGTATCCTTTTGGTTTTATTGATTCCCTTTTTTCCTGTCCGTGCTTTCCGAATCGCCATATGACCAGCCTTGCACACATACATACCGGCGTCTTTGTTAAACTGAAATTCCTCTTCTTTCTTACGGGCACCTAGCGTAATTTGCGGATTAAGCTTAGCTACAAGTTCTATCTCATTCGTTTTGGCGTACACAATATTGTCTTTTTCTGAATATGCCGTGTCTCCAATTACGGTTTTGACTTCCATGCCGGTTGACTTGCTTTTTTCAATCAAGGTTTGCAATTGCTTGCCGTCATTCTTTTCACCCGTCGTGACAATAGCCGCCGTAATAATTCGTTCCTCCGTCATGGCAATATGGGTCTTGTAGCCAAAGAACGAAGAATCCGCACTCTTGTGACCGACCATTGCATCTTGGTCTTTTGAAACCTGTAAGTGCTCAAGATCGTCTTCGACCGTTTCTCTTAGTAGATTGAGGGGTTCCTTAATTTTTGGGAGCTCGCAGACGCCGCCTTCCGCTTCTACTACAGCGATAAGTCTTTGACAGTAAGAGATTTCATCTTCAAAAACATTGTTGGTATTTTTCGCCGGGAACTTAGTTTTTAGGGATTCATCAACCTTGTAGATGGCTTTCCTCAACTTCAGAGAGCGATCCTGCAAGATTTCTCTAGGGGATTTTTGATTATAACGAGCTTTCGTATGGGTCGCATCGACAATGATCGCCTTGCTTTTAATAACCCCCTTGTCGATCGCAATTTCTACCGTTTTATTGATCAGCATGTCCAGAAGAATCTGGCTCTTCAGGCGTAGCTTCCGGATCTTGGTTAAGGAGCTTGAATCGATTACCGATTCTTCCGGAGCCATGCCTAGGAAATACTTGAACGACATGTCGTATTTAGAACGTTCGACGACGTCAGCGTCGGACAGCTCAAAGATTGCCTTTAGTAATAGATATTTAAACATCCGAATCGGATCAATAGCGTTTCTGCCGTTATCCAAACAGTACTGTTCTTTCAGTTCTTCATATATAAACGAGAAGTCAACAAGCTCATTTATTTGACGCAGCATGTTATCTCTCGGAACGATCAGGTTGTAGAGCTCTATGTATGGACTTACGACCAATGTCTGTTGTTGTTGAATCATTCGACTCACCCGCCCCCTTAGATGCTTTAATTATACAAGAAAAAAGGTACAGCTTCCTCAATTATCTTGAGTAACTATACCTTTTTCGCATCAAGAGACTTTTTCAGTGGCCTCCAAAAGGATTGGGGTTGTTTGGGTAGGAGTTAATTTGGAGTATATTGGGTATATTGGACGGTTACAATTTCTAGAAAAGCAAAGAGCGTAAAATATTTAGTTTAAATAGATAAATAGAAAAAGGAAACCCGTTTCTTATAGAATTAAGTCATCACAAGATGTGACGGAGGTTTTCCTCTCCGACTAAACATTCTTGATATATTAGACTAACAAGATTCCAATAATATTGTTCATAGATAAAATCAAGCTTTGAAAAAAATTACTTTATCATTTTCAAGCACATATTCTATTCAGGGTCCAATATTATCTTTTAGATTGAAGTCATGAATTTTCGTTTCGATTCACCTCTATTTTTAAAAATCTCTATAATTCTTTTCAGGATGTAGAACTTGAATCAGAACCCGCGGTGTTTCAATAAGTAAACATTTATAACCATCCTGTTTCTATAATTAAAAAACGCTGACCCATTAGAGTGGTCAGCGACTTAAACATGGTTTTATATCAAGAACTATTTCGCAATGAAATTTATCAGTATCCGAATGGCAATTATTAAATCATCGTAATCGGTCTCTCCGTCTTTCAGTGCTACCTTTAAACCTAAAACTTTGATGTTTTGCTTATTGAGTTCTCTGGCTTTTTCCAAGTCTGGATTAGCCATGATAATGTAATGATGGTTTTTTACTATTTTGCCCAGGTTGGTATATAAATCTACAAAGAACTTATCCGCAAATGAAAAACCAATATAGAGTAATGGACGACTGGTTAGAATGTGTTGAAGTTTGTACATTAACCCATTGTTTTCATACAGTTTCTTGTAATCTTCCGCGGATACAATCATGGCGTCTTTTCGTTTAATATGTCCATGAATGTGTAATACCTGGCTTTTTTCATCTAGCAATTTTCTAAGATTATCTACATCTTGTAGACATAGCGGTACTCTGTAATCTACAGAGTTAGATAGAAATTTTTCTAGGAGTAAATCATAATTCGTTGAGATATAAAGATTTGAATTTAACTTAATTAAATCATAAAAATTATGAAGTTCTTCATCTACGCTATTCTTTTGTTCCGTTTCAATGATTTTTATGATGGCATCTTTTATTTGGTCATCTGTATTCAAATGAATTGACCATTTTTTTAAGTAACCCAACGCCTCTAATAAATCACCTTGCCCCGTATAGTCTTTATACGCTTCTTTGTGATATTCTTTTGAAAACATTGGACTCAGTTTTTCAAGCAGCTGTTTCCAATTAGGCAGACCAAGTGGAACTGACAAACCAGAACCAACAAAGGGAACAACTTTCGTTCGTTCCTCTTTTACTAAGTCAAAATTTTGCTGATACTCTTTAAGTAAATATTTATCCTCAAAGAATTTCACCAACTCTGAACGTAATTCATTGATGCAATCTTGGTTAATTTTATATTCTATACGATACTCATGTTGGGTTTCATCTGAAATTTCCTGTCTGCAAACAACACACATATCGGATATATCTTTTGCTGTCCATTCAATCTGTTCACCATCTTCGGTGCATTCATAAACAACCTTAATTGTGGAATTTGAAATCAACCATTCATTTAATGCCTGGTATTCTAGACGATTAAGAAAACTTTCAAATATGAAACTATCATAAATATTGTTGCAACCTTCATCCAAAAAGCGTTCAATTTCATAAATGTGCTGATTAGTAATCTCTGTAGCTATTAAGGTTTTCAATAACATTATGAATAATCTCCTTGGTGAAATGTCGAGAAGCGATAAGTGTCACTTTAAAATATTTTTTTCTGGCTTCAATTGTCGTTTGAACAACATCTAAATTGGTCATATTGTTATGGTCCACAAACCATGACATCGACCATTTTTCAAGATATTTTGTATTTTCAAAATCTGTTAATAAACTATAAATGGTATCTGAATTAGCAATGCATCTTGTCGCCCTGTTCGTGCCAGTTGAACTTCTATTCGATTTTGCGTTCTTATAAGAAATTTTTGTTGGGTATCCAATCATGTCTAAAGCACGCGCTTTGATTCGCATATCATCTTCTTCGTAGTTATTCATTATATAAATGCCTAACAGTAATGCTTTAACCTTCTCTTTGAAATCTTTTATTTGATTGGCGTTTGCTGGTTTCTTTCCATTCTTCGTGTGATCAGTTGCTTTCCTACCAAACAAATCTATATCGGTCTTAGTTAATGTATTAATATTTTTTCTGTCATCATCAATAAGTTTATTAAAAAGGAATTTACAGAAATCGGACATGCCTTCTTGATCTTTTTTGGAATCAAAATTGGGCTCAATATTTAAAGGCTGAATGATTTTGTTAAGCATATAAGTATGGAATCCACTAGGACTTGTTATTCTATCATCTTCATCCTCATCAAACATGTTAGCAGTATGTTTGTTCAGAATCAGGAAGTACCCTTCTTCAAAATTAATTTCTACACCACCAAGTAAATACTCACTTCTTACTTCTTCTGTTTTATTTACAATGCGCTTTCTATATATATTTTTACCTACTAAAAATCGCATGGTCTGGATAATTCCATTGTTTTCCGTATAATCAAAACCTGCAATAAAGTGACCTCCATCCACAGTAACATTAATTAGATCCATGAGATAGAAGTCTTCAGCAGTCATCATTTCTTGAATAGAAACAGCAAGATGATTCTTAAAACTATCAATTACCTTTTCTGCTCGCTTCAGAAGCAGTTGTTTCGCTGGTTTAAATGGAGACTTAATTTTGTGAACATAGATGTTGGTCAAACGTCCATATAAGATATGCTCAAATAAGAGTTTATTAATGTATTTTTTATATTTAGATTTCTTAGCAATTAGCTGCTCATAATATGTTTCAAATCCAATAGTTGAGTCAGAATAGCCGATTTTATCCGCTATAAGTTCCTTGAACATTTCTACATCAATGTACTCTATAAATTTTCGTCCATTAAAAACGTAGATTGATTCTGCCTTCACAACCCATCCCCTAACACAGCAATCGTACTTTCTAGCTGTAATATTTTCATTAAGAAGCAAGAATTCGACATTTTACCCTCAATTCCTGCAAATCCCTTTACCTAATTCACCAATCAATTAGAAATAGTTTATGAAGCGTAGAAGATGCAATGTTTCCAAACGAAAGCTTGTCTACTATTTGCTCCGGTTAAATTTGATTAATACCAATTATAGAAGCATCATAAAGCGTACGTGTTTGAACATTCAATACAGATAAAATTCGAGTATTAAAATAGTGCTGCTTTCATTCGAAACATTATTCGAGAAATTTCCATCTGAGACCATTCAGCCGGATTAAATGTTACCTTTCCAAAACCTGAATGACGTTTATATTTATTGTCAATGCCAACATAAACACATTGTCTAAAATGGAAACCACGAACAAGATAAACAATATGTAATAAAGATTTTGGACTTACTGTACATAAACTTCGAAAGAGTACGTACAGTACATTGATGATTTAAGCGCAAGCAAAATAGGAAAAAGTAAATGGGCTGTGATGATCTCCGAAAAGTTTGCAATGATGGATAAACGCATACCTATTCCTCAAGTACCATTTCATATTAACCTAGATGGATAAAATGACCTATCTATGAAATCTAAGCATGCATATCTAATGCTTATCGGCTTTTTTTAAGGATTAGACGATGAGTTGTGTATTGCTCTTAACTTTAAGAACGACGAGTCTAGAAGTTTTTATAAAGAGATTATCAAGAATTAGTTAATTAACAGTAATTGAAGCCTCAAATGACAGCTTTCATCTTCTTGAACATTTCCGCAATGCCCACACTAGCGTTAATGCAAAACATCTTCAGGTAATTATATGTACAAAACACAATTAAACCTACATCATTTCTTACTATTCTATTTAGGCAAGAATCGAGTGAGCGTGGTTTTCGACTATTGAAAAAGAAATGTAAAGCAATATAAAGAGCTCAAGCATTAAGAAACAAGGCTTGAGCTCCATTTATCCTCAGCTTGTATTTTCCAATGTAATCCCTAGGCTAGTTCCGTTACAAGCCATAATAATTAATATCAACAGAATAACATCATTTCTCGTTCAACCCCACACTCATTACTTTCTCTGCTTAGTCACTTCCACAGGGCCTCCGACGCACCTCACGCTATAGAAGCAGCTCTTGTGGGTATATGTTTCCTTTTAGTAGACTCATCATATTTGTTCTTTTCTTCTTCACTTATATGTAACTGTTCCCAGATTGGGCGGAACAAACTATAACAATGATCTAACTTAGCGTCCAGACCAAACCCTTCATTCAAAAGTTCATTCTTTTTAAAGAACTTAGTTATTCCAGTCTTTGAACCAGTTTTCGTCTGGATATGGGACACGTAACTCTCAATATCCTGTATTTTTTTACCTCAATTTATCCACTCTGAGGTTATAACAAGCCCTTCTTCTTTTAATAACCGAGAGATTACCTATCTATATTTATCCTTATTAAGAATGTTAACGAACCGTTGTTCAAGTGCTCTCATCTGTTTTTATTTTTTCTTTAATAGAAGCGTCATTTCTTCCTGTTGAAGAGCCTCCTGAACCAAAAACAAAACGTAACTACAAGCAGATCCTTTTGAAATACCCATGTATATTGAAAACTATAGGATTTATCTGCATGTATAAAGATTCCCCATAGATAGTAATTCGGTTGATTGCCATAAGGTGTAGGGCTTCCGATTCTTGCTTCGATAATATGGTCATCTATTAATTGATTCATATTTATAAATGAGCGAGCAACCTCTGCTGCCACATTGTTATAGTCTTTAAGAACAGCTTCATTTTGTTTTCGCAATTCGGTCATTTTAATTTTCTTCTCGTCCAATGGTATATCGTCTTTTTGCATAATTTTAACAACTTTAGAAATATTCCAGTAACTCTCAAACAACTCTGAACCGATTATTGTGTTTATGCTCATTTCACATTACTACCTAATCCCGTTTATATCACCTTTGACAATTCGAAAGACTTCTAGATAATAGACTTATTTCCCCAAATCTTTATTATGATATAGGTACTTTTCAGCAACCGCTACATTGTTATACAATAGTAAGTTATATGGAGTATTTATCAAGGAGGGCTCATATGAGATTCTCAGCTATAGATTTGTTTTCCGGAGCAGGTGGAGTATCCGAAGCATTAAAAAAACACTTTAGTATAGCATGTGCTGTTGAATACGATAACATTATTGCAAGTACATATGCTTTAAATCATGGCCACGATCATCTGCTAGTCAAAGATATAAGAAAAATCAAGAAAAATAAATGGAATAAAATCAAAAAAAATCTAAATGATAGAAATCTAGACCTTCTCGTTGCAACACCACCGTGTCAGGGTTTTTCAAGACACAGTCGTAAGAAGAGTGTCAGCAGTACAGACGATCGTAACAAACTCATAATGGAAGTAATAAGAGTAGTAAACATATTTCAACCTAATTATATCCTATTCGAAAATGTCGATAATATAATTAATTTTAAAATTTTTCACATATTCCTACATGTTCTATCAAATTTGAATTATGTAGGTAATAAAAAACATTTGAATCGTCCTTCCTATCATTTACGCTTTGAAGTAGTAGATGCGGTAAATTACGGTGTACCTCAGCGCAGAAAAAGAATGATACTTATAGGGAGAAAGATAAATACTTTTCCGAACACCGATGCTGTAATTCATATGTCCGAAACCGGTTTACCTTATGTAACTAACCCCCTTTCTTTATGGCCTGAAGAGAAAAAAGCCACTACATTGAGGGAGCATTTGAAGCCATTTAATTTATCTAGATTGGAAGCTGGCGGAAAAGATGAGGAAGATAAACTTCATAGATGTAGAAATCTTTCCTCGGTTAATCTATTAAGAATAAGAAATACCCCCCTAAACGGAGGAAGTCGTTCCGATTGGAATGACAAAAACTTAGCATTAGAATGTCATAAAAAATCCAACGTTAATTTTGGAGATGTTTATGGTAGAATGAACTTCGATGATTATGCACCTACTATTACATGTGGTTGTTTGGCCTATACAAAAGGACGGTTTGGTCATCCTGAAGAAGATAGAGCTATCAGTATGAGAGAAGCAGCATTAATTCAAACTTTTCCTATACATTATAAATTCACTGGTAAAAAGGATGGAAATGAGCATGAAGGATCTACCGAAAACATAGCGACTCAAATTGGTAACGCAGTTCCAGTAAAACTCGCTAAATCTTTTGTAGATCTAATCTATAATCAACTTCTGATCGAGACTCAAAATGAACATCTTCCCAGACAATTAGATACAGCAATTCGAATGTAAAAACGAGACCTAAGTTGCTACTTAGGTCTCTTATAATTTTTCAATATATTATATCCAGTCTTTGTAAAACCCTATCTCTTTTTCCTCGAAAGTTCCTACAACTAGTGCACGATCAAGGAAAACATTAAATTCCTCACAACTAGTTTCCGGAAGTAAACCACATGAATGGCACGACGCTAAATTTAACGCGTCTCTACCCTGTCCTTTACTAGATATACAGACAGGATCGTTTGAGCACAACTTACCGAAATCAATTGCCTTTTTAAATGTTCTAGGAAGGCAATCCCAGTATCCTTGCCTCACAAGCCCTCCAAGAGTTCCTTCCGAATCCCCGCTTGCAGTGTAAATCAAAATGGCAGACATCTCAGACCCATCTTCCGACTCACTGCAATACAATCTTTCGCGAAGAGATGCGGCTGTATAACCGCATTCAAAACTTAATTGACGTATTAGTAAGTGAGCTATTGTATGAAGTAATACAAACTTAGGTGTAATAACCCTACTTGTAAACTCTCCTTGATACGATGCTTGATAATGATCATTTATAATCTTAATTCTTTTTTGAATGCTCTCTTCGTTCTGTTCAAACCACTGATTAATATCTGCATTATTAAATTCAATGAATATTCCTTCGCCACGAACTTCATAGCCTGGATACCATCTTGTGTCCGGCTCTTTCACCGGAATAAATCCAGGTATATTCTCTCCTAATTCATTTGAATCAGAGGGATTTATTCTAGTAAAACCTGTAAGTGCGCGAACTTCCCTAATCTTATGAATAAGTGAAACATTCTTTACAAAGGGAATATCGTAGAATTTAATATCAGTTTCTTCCCTAACAAAATCATTTTCATTTAGATTGCTTATTGAGATTTTTCCGGAAAGTGCCTCAAACTCTTCAAGCCTATATTGCAATCCACTTGCATTTACTACCTCAGAATCATCAGTAGACTCTAATAACCGTCTAGATAAAATACTTCTTATAACTCTTTCATCAACTGATTTCTCGATTGAGATTTCCTCTGACCATTTATCCAACCTTTTTTTGATGTTTTCCTGACGCTCGAGCTCGTCACATTCACCAATGTAATTCAATGCTTTTTCAAAACCCTTTGAGGATACAATCCAATCATTTACTTTTTCAGAGTATGGAGGTATCACAAGCGAGCTTACAACTTTAGGATAATATAATGAGGATGCCCCTCTTTGCATAGCCCTGGGGAATTTATCACAATCAACGGTATGATTTTTCCAGGGCATTCTCCCAGTGCATCTAAAACCTAGCTTCTCCATAGCATCCTTATCAAATGCACCTTTTAAGGTTGCCCGTGCATTACAGTTTTTGCACTTAATATTAAGCCCTTCTAGGCCTGCTGTAGCCGTAGCTCCTGTCTCAAATGTTATTTTCGGATCGTGACATATATTTCGACTTCCAGTAACATTCTTTTCGTGAGCCCAACTTACCCATGGGAAATCATCAATATGCCCATTTGTACATGCAACTACAAGACGACTAGGAACCAATCCCTGCCTACACTCCATACACCTGGGCCTTTTCATATATGGGTCTTTTTCCCTTTGCATTGCAGTAACTTTTTTTGAATACTCTTTGATCCATGATTTTAGAGGTTGAAATACCCGGCATTTAGGACAAAAATACCACTCAGGAAACCTTGCGTAAGCAATCCCCCAGTCGTCCTTATAATTGCTTTTACCCGGCATTCCAAAATAGTCGACTTTCAATGCCTTCTCTAATCTTTCATCATGAATCTTGCTTACCCTCGAGGCCCAATATTCTGGAGCAGCTGTCATTAATGTTTGGTCCGGGAAATCAACCATTGCGCCGACACCATACTGAAGTATAGCTTGGGAACTTCTAATCGTATGCGTAACCTTCTTTAGTCTTTGTACATCTTTATTCTTACTTAATTTCGCCATAAATATCACTCCCAAATTATTAGCCCCGCAATTACGCTTTTGTCCACATTTCGCATTGAAGTTAAAGTATCTTTTGCAGAATCGAAACTTTCGTTACCGAATACTTTTAATAACCTTTTGGAATCTGAAGGCGGATCTTGTACTATGTATCTATCACCATAGTAAAAGGGTGTTCCCGGTGAACGATTAATTCTATCCGCCCAATCATCCCAGAACTCAGTCATTTCCCCAAGAATCTCCTCTGTTTCATCTTTTAGCTCGATATCTGCCCGTTTCTTTACTTCATTCACACGGGTTAAAATATACGACTCTATTTCTTTGGTCGCTTCATCACCTCGCTGAAAAAACTGGGCCTCGTTATCTTGAGAAAGTTGGTATTTATGCCTCATGAGTGTCACCATAACGGCATGTAACGCCCGATCACGTGCTGGTTTTGAAAATGGAGTTGCGCCTGTAGGTTCTACAAACTTATAGAACGACTCGTGATATCCCCTAAATTGTTCATAGTGGGATCTATCTCGACTTTTTGCACCATCGTACAATACAAACGCAATTCCAGGGTATGTCCTTCCAATACGACTTGATGCTTGAATGTACTCACTCGTGAGTTTAGGTTGACCAACCAATAACATCACATTTAGCCTGGCTACATCTACGCCCACAGAAATCATATTTGTTGCAAGTAATACATTTATTGGATATTTCTTGTCTTGTATATTTTCTTTGCTATAAACGACCTGATCCAACCTCTCTAATGTTTCATTTAACTGGGAGGTAGAAATACGGCTTGTTAATTCATCTGCTGAAGCAATTTGTCTCGTTAAATTCCTTTTCCCAAAACGATATGCCGTTCGTCTAATAAAATCCTTTACGTCATCATCCACAAGGGTCGAGCATTTACTCAAATCACGTAAACTATTAAAATAAACACCCAACGTCCAAAATTTATCCTTAACTTCATCTGGAATATCCATCATATGAACTCGTTGCAAGATTGAAGCGATAGAGCGTACCTCCATCATTGCCTTAGTCTTTCCAGATGGCATTATTCCAACATATTTACGCCCTGGTTTTTCAGTTGTATCTGCTTCACGAGCAAAGAAAGAGTCGGATGCATCTATACCGGGTGCAGGAAACTGGCTTACATCTCTATTAAACAAATTCGAACACTGATCCTTTGCACGTCGAATTGTAGCGGTAGAGGCAATTATTTTAGGCTTCACGCCTTTCATGCTACATAGTGCATCAATCGCTGTTTCGTATAAACCCACAATTGTTCCTAATGGTCCAGAAATAAGATGCAACTCATCTTGAATAATTAATTCGGGCGTTCTATTATTTAAAGTCGCTTGTGTTGCTGCAAAAAAACTGCCTGCTTCGTTTTTCCAAGGTAACATTGCAAATTTATCCACTGTACCAAACAGTAATGTAGGAGGGCTCTTATATAATTCTTCATCAACGATCTGAATGGGCAAATCTGATTCGAATTCACATCTTTCTTGAGGACAATATATACGGAAGCTATTTTTTCCTTCCATTCTATATCCCCATTTCCCTATTATTCCCCTACCTGTAACGTCGTGGTCTTTCACTAGTTTCGTACCGCACCACGGGCACTTAAGTATTTGAAATTTATTATATCTATCTTTTATATCCCTCAAGTCACTACTTTTTGCATCAAGAAGCTTATTGAGAGATTTTTTTGCGTCATCATTTTTATTTGGAGTATGAGTGCCTCCTATCCAGAGACCAATTGTAATCCTTTCTTTCCCAAGAGTATAACTTGGATACTTCGATTTTCTTCGTTCGCAGTCTTTTCTAATAGACTCACAGGCACAAATAAGAGTACCAGCCCTTAAGAATTGTTGTGCAGCCAACAATCTAAGAGTGTACCTCATAATAACAGCCGTACCATTAGAATATTCTAGATTGCTAAGCCGACGATAGAAAATAGTAAAAGCAGTAAGTCCTAAATACGCTTCAGTCTTACCCCCACCTGTTGGAAACCAAATTAGATCGACTAGATCACGTTCATTACTAGTCTCCTCTACAATTGATCTAAGACTCATTAATAAGAACGCTAACTGGAATGGTCTCCATTTATGCTCAGTATCTTCTATCTTATAATAGTTTAAACTATCCATACGATCCTGTATCTCTGTATCACCAGGGTAAGGATCTTCTCTCTGGAATGCGGAATGTATCCGTTGCATAAACATTGCTCTATTTGCAAGTTGGAAAGCATCGTAGACTTTATCGTCTTCTTCCAACAACCTCAATCCGTAGTACATTCGATCACAGGAATCTTTGCAGTTACGAATGTGTTTATCAACAGCTTCATGAAATCTTTCATCCAATGACTTACCCATCTTTTCAATATTGGAAATCCAAGTTGAATAAGAATCGATCATCCCCTTCATTGCAGCAATCTTAACCAACCAATCTGAAATATCCAAATCAGATAAATATTTCATTGATAATGATTTTGTATTAACTCTTTTATCTCTAATACTAAAATCCATATGAGGAACTTCGAACGTTGGCATAAACTCTGTCCAGATATGTCCCTCACCTGTACCTTTTACATTCCAATCAGATGATACCCCATGGCCAGTTGCGTACACCTTTTTATCGCGGTAAAGAAGGTCAAGTCCTTTTTCTTCTATATCTCCGTTCTCAGCATATTCTCTATTCGTATATTCCATAAAACGAATTTCTTTATTATCTCCAGTATTGACCTCAATCTTAGGTTGGAAAAAGGAGTTCGTACCATTATATTGACCTGAGTTCATGTTTACCAATAGGATGGTAATGGCATAAATACCATCAGGGGTTGAGCGTTTAATTGCTACACATTTCATATTCTGATTTGATAAATTCATTATTTCAAAATAATTATTAGTGAAGTTTATTTCTACATCGACCACATGAGGGACTCTAACATACCCTTTAGTAAACTGATTACTTAGCCTATAAAGACAATCGATTAAGTAATCATCATTAACTTCATCGGACTGTTTGATCTGAGTAACTTCTTTGGGGGTCATCCGACTTTTTATTATCAAATAACCCTCAGATTTTTGATAATCCACCATGTGAATAACTTTCGTAGGTAGAGTGTAGCTATCCGCATCCTCTGGAGAAAAGGGCAGTTTGCAATCCTCAAGCAACGCTTTCCGATAAGTAGCAAAAGAAACCTTAACATTTAGTGTTTCACAGTCTTGATTCACAAAGAAGGTCATACCAAATGACGATGGCATATTCTGCATAGAAAGACTAATATCTTCATCTAAGGCACCATTTTCGGAATCATCTGCCATGTTACCCAAATACCTTTTTTTATTCTCACTTTTTGTATCAAAATCATCTGATGCTTCTTCTATTAATTCTTCATTTTCTTCAGGAAAGTTGATTTTCGGTACAGATTCTTGGTTATTATCGGCATTAATAAGGTTTTTTTGTGGGAATAGAACACCAACACTGTATCTTACCTCTGGCAAGTCAGTGATTAATTCGCGTGCTTCATCAGGGAGTGAATATTCAGATCCTGGCCCGAGAAGCTCTTTTTTGATTTGTTCAATTAATTCATTTCTCGTGTCTAATAAGGTGTCTCTCATCATATCCTCCATATTTAAAGTATTACAGGCTTATTTGCTAAATGGGCTGGAATTACTAAGTTCTCAATGTCAGAAATTTGTTCAATTTGAACCAATCTAGACATATTATTGAGATCTATTGGCAGTTTACTGAGTATCTCATCTTCCTGAACATCCTGATTTTTATTATAGGTCTGAACAATATTCTTACCAACAAACTTTAAAATACGAATTCTCATTGCACGAACTTCCCTAGTTGATTCTTGAAATGCCTCAGGACTGTGTAACATTTCAGGATCTTTGGTTATTTTAGCAATAGCCATATATGCATCAATATCTCTTGGTCCTACAATATGACTGCTTTGGTCTAGCCATGTTTTTATGGTAACTTCGTGTTTCACAGTCCCAGCGTCTTTCATATAAATAGATAAATCCTTATAACTAATCTGTTTTTTGTATATAAAGTCTTTGAGTACGCTTTTCCAATGTATTGACTTACGGTAAGATTCTCGAAAGTTTTCGTCACAGTCTTCACTTTCTAATATAATATCTATTATTCTCTCAACGATGTCCCTAGTGTCATTATCGTAATTTGTGAATATTAGTAAATCCCCGGCACTTAACGAAGCTACTTCCTTCTCAGTTACACATTGAAGATCCACATTAAATACGTAAGGAGAATAAAATCGTGTTAATAAGAGCTGCTCCCCTGTATCTAACATTGCTATCTTAACAATTTCTGAAGTCTGCGCTCCAACACTTGAGGGTTCTCTCAACCTGTCTAGAACTATAGTTAAATTAAGTTTATTCGTAATTATTTCTAGGTAGTTGTCAATGTATTCTTCACTAGGCTCCTCACTTACAGCAATTTCCTCATTTTGTGACCTTGGCTCATAATTAAAATTTTCTCCTAGCCTATTATTCTCTTTTATGAAGAGCAACTTATTCTTTGTTTGATTCTGGGCTTGTATCAATCGCTGTTCCTCATGCTCATATAACAAAAAAGAAATAGTCTTTACGTTACTTAATAACAATGGGTTAAGTTTGGACCAATCCCATACCCCAATAACCTCAACACTATGGTAATATATGTTCGAACTAAACTTGTTCGGGGTGAAAAAGTCGCATTTTTCAACTACCTGTTTCAAATGATTTGGTACTGATTCTAGAAACACTTTTGCATAATACGTTTTTGCGCAAATAATAGAAAACTTTTTTTTTGTTAATTTATATTCCTTGATCTTTTCTAGCAAGTAGTCATACTTTGGATTAGAATCGTCAAGTATCCTTTTTATACTTTGAAGTTTTTCTATCACATTCTGTATTAATGAATCGAAACTAAATCCAGTTAACTCCTTTTTCATTTCAACTAATGCTTGAAGTTCTTTATCAGGAGAGGGGGCATTAACTAAGTTTTCAGCAACAAGCCTCTCCATTCGTGAAATTGGAAAAAATGATTTTTCAAAAAGACTGAGCAACCAGTATGATTTTTTTACAAATAATGTCTTTATTTCATTTTCCTGTGAATATCTCGACAATGTATACAAATCCTGTTTGCATTTAACTACTAAATCTGAAAACTCTAAACCAACTGTAGTTTTTTCCACACTGCTATTAATATAATTATTTAATAACTTATCTAGGCGTTTGCTTTCATCATGAACATCTTCCCCATTTAGAATGTCATCACTTTCAAGGTGAATTTTATCCTTTGTCCAAAGAAACCATTTAAGATTTTCTAGATTATTTATATGTGTAGAATTCAAACCTTTGCAAATTTCACCAAGTATGATGATGCTTTTCAGTGAGCTTCGATTGTAAATACTTAATATTTCTGATATATCATCTACGAAATAGTTAGCCCCATCAATAAGAAGCGATTCAATGCACTTATCTTCTATTATTAACTCACGCGCTACTGACAGTTTATTAGTAAACTTAATAAGGGGATCTACTTTTGCCGAGTTACCAGAATAGTAATGAACATCATTCAATGTGTAATAAGCGGCAGGAAAAATATCCCCAATCTTTGCTTGAGATTGTTCAACCAAGAGGCTCAGCTGATTAATAAACTGATCTGCCTCTGACCTATCACAAACCACCACCACAGAATTTCTGATAACACTTTTAATTTCATTCGGTTCGATTTTGAATAAATTCGATATGACATTCTTTACATACTTCTTTCGCCTAATCCCCCGTCCGTCAAGACTTTTAGCATTACCATAGTACGGTTGAATTTTGTTAGCAAGTGTTATCGGAATTAGATTTTTTGTCCTAGTCCCCCCCCTGTCGTTGTAATAAATGATAATCTTCCCATCTTCATCTTTACCTTCATATATACCCCTTTTGTTTTCATACAGCACAAGGTCTCCCTCACATAACTCCTCAAGAAATTCAGCATTATCCCTATCATCGGATAAATATGATTTAAAACAAGCAAGCACTATTGCAAAGTAAAGTGGTAAGGATGTTCCTTGGTGAAGTATAATACCTCGTTCTTTTCTTGATTCTGTGAGCAATTCAATTATTATTTCAGAATGTTTAGAAACAAAGTTATTTTTAACCAGTAGTTTTCCATCCAGTAAAAAAGTCCCCTTTGAAAAAGCATAGTTCAGTTTATCGTAAAGTTGACTTTCCATAAAACTCCCTCCTCCAAAAGAATGGTAATATAGATATAATGAAAGGCGAGTTATCTTAGTCAACATGACAGGCTCCAGCTTGTCCCAGTTTAGCGAACTCATCCTTATCGATATCGTTCACGAATATATTGTACATATAAGATCAAATCGTATCCCGATGTTTCATTACGCGCTTTGCTTATCACATTTACCAAAAATGTTTAATATTATTCCCCCTATGATTTAGTTATACTATCTTATGACACAGAACTCTAGTCTTTCACGTGAATTATTAAAATTTATAAGGAAAAAGCGCCCAGGACATAAGTCGCAGTCGCTTCAATAATCAATTAATCCCTATTTTATACAATCTATCTCGATTAATACACATCATACATCTTGACTATCGAATTTGCTTCACACACTACTTTTCCAATTAAATATTCAGGTTCTACTACCTTCATCTCTCCTCCAAAACCAAGAACATAGGCGATAGCCTCCTAATCTATATTAAAGTTTAACGTCACAAGCAACGTACCATCTTTAAACTGAGCATCTGGCTGAATGGCATGTCCCCGTGTGAGAGCGCTCTTTGGAAAAGGAACTGCGCATGCTGAGGCTCGCAAAAGATACGCATTTAATTGTGAATCATTTTGCCCTTCCCCTCTTAATAAAAAACAAATATGGGCTAATCATAGAGATGACGGATGGAACATTCGACTATAATCAGAAAAATTACAGTATAGTGATGTTCTACGATCAATCCAAAACATCTGTTATTCGTATGGCCTGGGCTCTTGCTCATGAAGTTCAGCTTTATCAATGTACGGCTGTTGCACTGACTCCCGGTTGGATGCGTTCAGAAATCATGGAAACCTGCCAATGTTAAAGGCTACAGATAAAGGTTTAGATAAATAGGAGTGGATATGGTCTACGTAAACGAAACAAGCTGGCTCCTGTTGAAGACAGGAACCAGCTTGTAGTTGGTTATCGTTACGGCAGCACTATGATTTGTCCGGGATAAATTAAGTTAGGACTTTTAATCTTATCCTTGTTTAATTCATAAATTTGTTTCCAGAGTGTTCCGTCATTATATAGTTTCTTAGCAATTCGGAACAAACTATCTCCCTTCACGACTGTATAAGTCTGAATAACTTCCGTTACTTCGGAGGACTCAGCATCAGGTTTTTCGATCGGGGTCTCGATTGGTTTTTCAATTGGAGTTTCGATCGGATTTTCAATTGCTGTCGACTGATCCTTTTGCCAATCCTTTACCGATTTTAGAGAGTAGCTGTCTGCATTTGGTCTAACAAGTGCTCCGCCTTCAAGGTGCTTTGTAAATAATTCTACAAGCGGCACAGCATATTGAATATGTGTTTCTTCTTTCACACTAGGGTCTCTTTGAATAGCCTTTTCAAAAGTGACATATCCGTCTTTGCCAAGAGCTGTGAAAGAGTTTGTAGCTACCACATAGGTCTTATCCATATCAAGCGGGGACCATACGCCTGTCTTTCTATCTTTTATTTCAAGATTGTACACGCTCTTAACGCCTTCATCTGCATTTAAGTATACGTCATATCTCAAGTGTGAGGCATAAGGAAACGCCCCTGTTGACTGTGTAATACCTTGTGAATATCGGATGGCTTCATCTAACACATTGCTTATTTCTTCGCCGGTTACTTTAACCGTAGTAATGGTATTGGAGAATGGCAACATCGTGTAGGCATCTGCCATTGTAAAATCACCCTGTATAAAGTTGGCCCTCACACCGCCCCCATTTTGAATGGCAAGATCAGCATGCGGCAAGCTGTATAAGAAGGAGTCGGCAACCACTTGTGCTGCAAAACTGCCGTTTGCGTCTTTCATATCGCTAAAAGGTTCAGGGATCCGCTCGTTAGTCAATGTTTCCTGCACCGAGCCGATGACTGTTCTCATTTCTTTTTCTACCGCTTCCCGGTAAGGATTAATGATTTCCTCCACAGCAGGGTCCGTTTTGCCTTCCGTCAAAACAATACTTTCTGCAATTATTTCTTTAATTCGGGCCAATACGGTCTCATCTGCGTCAACCCATTTATTATCTACAGTAACCTGATAAGGGCCGCCAACAGGAGCAATTGGATTCCCTGTTATGCTGATGATTTCGCCTTGCTCGTCGAATTTCAAATCCATTTTGCCCAGAACCTTTGCGTATTCCCAAGCTTGAACAATGTAAGTTTCTTTCCCGTCTGCATTTTTAACGGCCGTTGGATATTCACCAGACACTGGCAAGCCTAGAGCTTTCATTTCACCGGATGAATCGAGCAGGTTATGCGTATCCCCGCCAATAATTAAGTCAATGTCCTTTGTCTGAGCTGCCAATACTTGATCGAAGTCATAGCCTAAGTGGCTCAATACGATGATTTTATTGATGCCTTGCCCCTTTACCTCTTCAACTGTAGATTTTACAAACTCGATTTCATCAATAAAGTCAACATCATCGCTGACAAGAGAGGATTCCTTCGTTTTTTCTATCTTCACAACACCGATAACGGCTATCTTCTCGCCTTTAATTTCTTTAATGAAGTACTGCTCGACTAATTTGTCGTATAGCGGAGATTTCTCATTGGGTTTAATATTCCCTGCTAGGATCGGAAAGGTTGCCATATCATACAATTCAGCAAGACGTTGATCGCCTTCGTCAAACTCATGATTGCCTATCATGTAAGCATCCGGTTTTAATGCGTTTAGCACTTTCATATCCGTTTCGCCCTTGTAGAGGCTGAAATAGAGGGTGCCGTTGACTTCTCCGCTTTGTAAATACAAGGAATGATCGTTTTTGAATTCACTAATTAATGAGGATATGTAAGACATGCCGCCTAATTGCAGGCGCACCTTTTCTCCTTCTTGCTTGTCGTCATAATTCAAGCTTAAATCAAACGTTTGACTCTCCAGGTGAGAGTGGTGATCATTTAAATGCATAATAGTTAACTCGAATGGCTCAGCAGCATGCGCAGCTGTCGGACTAAGGATTGACGTTATCATCATTCCAGCAATACCCAGCTTAAGTAATCTCTTTTTCATCATTACTGGCTCCCTTACTGTTAATAGTAGTCAAAATTACTATATGTCTCTACTATTTTTTCCAGGTCAAATGCACGTTAATATTTGGTAAAAGAAAGACAACAAAACATGATGCACTGATGCAGATAAACTCATTCCTATTGTTAATAAGCATAATAGCTGTTAGTAGAATCATACTACGAGGTGAAAACATTGTCGTTTTTTCATACAAAAAAAAATCGCGTCCTCCATTGGAGAACGCGAGATACAGGAACTTGACTCCGTACTTCAGCACCTTCAAGTCATCTTTCGGGCAATCACCGCTAACCGGCCGTCTTTCGTTGAATATTCACACGTAGACAGTACAATCAGCTTGTCGCCGTACTGGGCTGTCACGCCCGTGTCGTACAGAGCGAGTTTTTTGATATTCTGCATATACAAGTCAAACTCGTCGGAGGTGCCTGCCTTATCGATCTGGTAGTATTTAAAAACATCGTCCGTTTTGCGATAAACTTTCGAAAGAATAACGGCTACAATTTCATACTCTTCCTTTTCGTAAAGCGTACTGAACTGGAGCGTTGCATGTTCCTTATAGTAGCTTTCTTTCTTGTACTTCATCAAATCTGTAAACATCACGCCGCTTTTCATATGATGTCCGTGAATCAGCAAAATGTCCGAATCGTTTATCCGGCTATGTTCGTCCAAAAAGGGGAGTCCGCTTTTGTTTTTCTGTTTATCGAAATCATGATTGAGATAGTATTGCGGATCCTGTTGGTTCTGCATAATCGGGTAATCAATTTGGGTTCCGGGAATAGTCAGCCAACCGACGATGTCCGGGTTTCTCTTGTAAAGCTCTTGAAATTCAGGGAGCATACTCGGCTCATGCGCCTTCTTGATAAAAGATGAGGGTGTTGCTGCACTCTCACCAGTATCCGCTTCTTTATTCCGCAATTCTGCCAGCGCATTCATTTGTTGCCGTTCATCATAATCCTGCAGGAAAGTTCTCGCCAAAGAGATGAGAGAATAAACCAGCAGAAGAGCGGAAACGGCGATAAGAATTTTTTTGGTCTTACTCATTTTCTTACCGCCTTTCCTGTTACAGAATGTGCTTTTTCATCTTGCTGCTGAGCAGACAGTACCCGATTACCATCAAGGACATTAGTGCCAAAGCCATATAGAAGATTGGCGAGACGCTGTTATCTCCTGTTTTCGGAACATTGTCCAGCTCGTTGCTACCGTTGTCGGCTTCTTTGTTACCGTTGCTGGTTCCGCTGTTACCGTTATCGGTTCCGTTGTTACCATCGGTTTCGTTGTTACCGTTGCCGGTTTCGCTGTTACCGTTGCCGGTTTCGCTGTTACCGTTGTCGGATTCGTTGCTACCGTTGTCGGTTTCGTTGTTACCGTTGTCGGTTTCGTTGTTACCGTTATCGGTTTCGTTGTTACCATTGTCGGTTTCGTTGTTACCGTTGTCGGTTTCGCTGTTACCGTTGTCGGTTTCGCTGTTACCGTTGCCGGTTTCGCTGTTACCGTTGTCGGAGTTGCCGCCGCCGGAACTGATCGGCTTCATTGGCACGTCGTATTTTACAATTTCAAAATCGACTGAAATCGTATCACTCCTGTGCGTCTCGTATCCATCCTTCGTTACGATCAGATAGTAATCCGCTTCAGGAAACACCATGTACGCATAGAAGCCATTGACGTCGCTATCCTGCTCCGGGCTCTCGTTGTCGTGCGGCGCAAAATTCGGAACCTTAGGAAGCGTTACTTTTGTATCCGGAAGGCGGTTGTTATTTCTATTCCGCTCCGTATCCGCATAATACAGTGTCACTTTGGCTCCGTCAATTTTCTTGCCAGTGTCGGCATCTCCTGTCGTCTCATCATAAACCGTACCGTAAGGGTCGACCAATTCCTCGGAAATATTCAGCTCTCCGTTAGCTTTAACGTCTAGTTGCGTTACTTTGAAGAGCAGTTCCTCGCCGGTCTCAGCTTTATAGCGAACTTCCATTGTGTACGTCTGCTCGCTTAGCCCTTCCACGGAGAAAGTGCCGTTCAAAGCCATCGGAAACGCCTTGCGATGGCCGTTTTCCTTAATATAATTGCCCTTCGCATCCTTCAAATAAATGTACATCTTGTCGGTGAGCTCGCTGTTCAGCAGCGAAGTCTGACCTTCAAGCTGCTTCAGGAGCACGATGCCTACAGCCGTAATATGCGCCGGAACCCGTTCACCGCCATCTACATTGCTGTCAAGCTCTGCTTTTTGCTTGAATGTAATCGGCTCATCAACGCCATTGATTTTGACCTTTTTCGTGTAGCTGATCGTATACTCCCCGCCATACGGCACAGGGTGGAAATACGCGCCGACGGAATCAGTCGTGATCGTATGTGTCTCACCTGTTACATCGTTTGTAACTACAATGTCCGCATTCGGAATTTCTTTACCCGTTAGATTGTCCCGCAGCACCCCGATGATTGCAGCCGGCATAGCGGTTACAGTCGTGGTCGCGGTCAATTTACCTTCTGTCACACTGTCCACCTTGGCTGTTATGCTGTGATCCTCAGGCATAGGTACACCCAGCTTTGGCGGAGTATAAGGAATAACCGCTTTTCCTTGCGCATCGGTCGTAGCCTTTACTTCCGATTGATCCGGCAGTATAAAGATGACTTCTGTGTTCGCAACCGGTTTGCCTTCATAATCGGTCAACGTAGCCGTTAACTGCGAAGGCGATTCACCGTCACCGGGAACAAACGCAGGATCTGCCGTCAACGTCAGTTTGCCTGGGAGATACTTTGCATTGACGAAGCGAGCTTCGGCAATCTGCTTCTCCTTGATCGTACCGCTATACATCCGATTCTCCGGATCGGTAATATAACCTTCACCCGAATAGTCGGTCTCAGTAACGGTGTAAGTCGTACCCGTAAGAATATCGGTTTCGGCAATCGCGACGGTCTCCCCATGCTTAAGAGAGATCGTGTCTCCGGATTTGATCTTTCCTGACGTGCCGTCCGATTTCGTATAGGTATACTCCTCATTTGCACCCGCGCCACCGAAAGTGACGGTGAACATAAATGCCTTATCCTTATCCGCACCGCTGCCTTTCACCGTCTGCCCGATCAGCAGACCGCCGTGCAGCAGCCGAGTATTAACGAACAATGCTTCATGCTCGCCGCCCTCACTGATCGTGTCGGCAGACGTCCGGTTCGGCCAATTCGTCGTGTAGCCGTCTGCCGTATAATCAGACTCGACAACGGTGTATGTCAGTCCTTTCGGCAGTTTCGGGAACGTAATTTGTTCGCCGTGTTTCAAGCGGATCGTGTCTCCACTCTTAAGGCTGCCGGATGGAACGCCTGCCCCGATATAGGCATAGCTTCCGTCCTTGCCTTCACCGTCGAATGTGATCGTTAACTCGAACGCCTTATCCAGTTGCCCGCCGTTGCCTGCAACCTTCTTTCCGATCGTCAGGCTGCCATATACCATCCGCGTGTTGACGAACAACGCTTCAGCTGTGTTCCCCGCCGTGATCGTACCGGCGTGCTCCAGACTCGTCGGATCGGTCGTGTAACCGTCTTCCGTATAATCAGCCTCGGTGACAATATAGGTTGTATCTTTAGGTATTCCGTCAATCACAACGGTTTCCCCATGCTTGAGAGTGATCTTGTTGCCAGACTTGATCTTTCCCGCAGTACCGTCCGACATCTTATAATCGTACTCTCCGTTTGCCCCCGCGCCACTGAAAGTGACGGTGAATTCGAACACCTTATCCGGCTGTCCCCCGTTGCCCGCTACCGTCTGTCCGATCAGCAGCTTACCTGGGAGATACTTCGCATTGACGAAACGAGCTTCGGCAATTTCTTTTTCCACGATCGTGCCGCTATGCGTCCGGCTCGCCGGATCGGTGGTGTAATCCTCGCCCGAATAATCGGTCTGAGTTACGCTGTACCTGTCACCGCTCGGAATGCCTTCAATGGCGATGGTTTCCCCATGCTTGAGGGTGATCGTGTCGCCGGATTTGATTGTTCCTTTGGTATTGTCCGACTTTATATAGGCGTATGCCTTTCCTGCGGACGCATCCGGGAATTGGACCGTAAACTCAAAATCCTTATTCTTGTCCGCACCGTTACCTACAACCGTCTCCCCGATCAGTAAACCGCCGTATACCATCCGAGTGTTGATGAACTCTGCTAGATGGGTACCATCCTTAATGATCGTGTCGGCGGACGTCCGGTCTGGCCAATTCGTCGTATAGCCGTCGGCCGTATAATCAGACTCGATGACGGTGTATTCAAGACCTTTCGGCAGAATCGGGAACGTTATTTGCTCGCCGTGTTTCAGACGGATCGTATCCCCGCTCTTGAGACTGCCGGATGTAACTCCTATTCCGGTGTAGGCATAACTTTCGTCCTTGCCTTCGCCGTCGAATATGACAGTGAACTCGAATTCCTTATTCTTGTCCCCGCCGTTGCCTTCCACCTTATTGCTGATGGTTAGCTTTCCTTTCGCCGGCGTAGGCACAACAAGCGGAGCATCAGTGGTTACTTTTACTCCGTCTACCCAGATGGGCTTTCCTGGCGTATTGCCTACATATACCTGATAAATTCTCGTAGTGGGCAGCCAGGTGTTTGTGTCAATATAGGTTTCCTTCAGTTCATAATAACCCGGATCTGGGAATAGCAGATTAAGTTTCCCTCCGCTATCGGTTGTTCCTTCTGCAGCTGTCGTTCCATCGCTCTTCTTATACAGCGTAAACCGTACACCCTGCAGCGGATTACCGTCTGGGTCCACCTTTTTCAGCGGTAACAGAGCATTGGAAATTGAACTGCCGGCTACGTCCGAATTATCCAGCGTGCTTTCGCTCTTGGCGCTGACAGATTTCAGCTTGTCATCGCCCATCAGCTTGACCTCGTTGCCCATCTTGTCGCCGGCTTTTGCTACGGATGGATCAACCTCTGTTTGGTAGACAAACTGGTAGAACTGATTCGGATCGGTCATCTTGAATGTCAGAATGGTCGTGCCGTTCGCGCCAGGCATTGCTTCTGCTTGAACCTCGCTATTCGGGTCGCTTAGGTTCAGCGCTTCGCCATCTCGTTCCAGAGCGCCGCTTGCAGTAAGTTTAGCACGATACACTGCCATACTAGGCGCTGTCAGCACAAGCTTTCCGTTTTCATCATAGCGCAGGTTCATACCTGCCCCCATAGTGTCCTGCAAATAAACGCCATTCTCCATGTTATACGGCGGATAATAGTTCACTGTCCATTCCAGTACGCCTGGAACCGGCTTGGTGACCGATTTGCCCAGTGCTTGAACAGGCACAATGATCTTACGCTGTTCGGTGACGACCTTTTCTTCTCCGCCCCATGTCATATGAAGATCAGCTTTATTATACAGCACCTGCTTGCTTGTGCCGTTTGTAATGTATTCCTCTAAATATGTTTCCAGTGCCGCATTGGATGGTCTTGCTTTTACCAAAATGACATAAGGACTTTCCAATTTAGAGAAGGTGAAAGTCCCTACGTTTCCGATATGGGAGAAATTAACCACATGAGCATCAGTGCCAGGTTCAATAATTGTTCTGGCATCGTTTTTTACGCCATACTCGGTACCTCCACCATTGTCCGAATAGCTTTTCCAAAGCTCAAAATCTTTCCCTTCGGAAAATGGAATGAACTCCCAGCCTTCAGGCAGTGTGTCCACCAGCTTGATATTGCTAATTACCCGGCTACCGCCGTCCTTAGCCATTTCTTCAGTGTTGTATCCCGGCATATTCACCCCTAAACGGAAGGTGATCGTTTTGGTTGCCTGGTCATACGCAGAAATTGTCCATGCTTCATTGCTGTCGTTTCTAATGTAGCTGCCAACATTATTTGGCGTAACATTTTCAGGTGCACCACCTGCCTTTAACGGCGTCGACGCAAAGAGCATGTCCTTATTCAGCATGCGCACATGAAGATTCGCTGCATTTTGTGCAGATTTTACAGCTTCGCCATCAAATAACAAAGCTCGATTCGATTTCCCTTTTCCAACATTAATATCTTGCTTAAATAGGAAACTTGGATCTGTTTCAAGGGCACGGAAACTGAACGATGTAGCTTTGTCGGTTGTATATCCGGTCACTTTGATTAAATCCGCCACCACTTCACCGTTCACTGTCAAAGGTATAGCCTTTAACGTCAAGCCGGACGCATTGTTCACGCCCTTCAAGGTTCCCTTATGATACTTCTTCCAAAGCTGTGCTGCATTTGTTACATTTGCTTTGATTTTCGCAATCGTTTCCTTGCTGACCTCGCCGGTCTCATCCACAGCGTTATCCAAGATGTTCAAATCTCCGCCATGCACCAGCACATCATATACCGCCGCACTTGGCAAGGCATATTGTGGAGTCAGGCTGACTGTCCATGTGACGGCACCTAGGTTGAAATCCTCCATCGTAATAGAGGGACTTTTTGTAAAAGTATGCGCGCCGATGGTAACGATTGCCTCGTCAGTTACTGCGACAGGTCTTAAACCGGTTATCACATCGTTGTTCTGAATACCGCCTGGTGTATCCAACTCCCAGTTAGCGCGTGGATCAATCCTGAGTTCAGAGCCGCTTATTACCTTACTCTTAATCACTAGCTCCACTTTACCGTTAAGTTCCCCAAAGGAATAAACACTGTTTTCGTCCGGTATAATCGATTGTACCTCAGATGCAGTGCCATCCACCCATGTCTGCCATGTAGCTGAGGTAAACTCCAGCCCTGATGGCAGTGCATTTGTGATCGTAAAGTCCTTTAACCCTTTTTTGTTATACTGGTTAACAGTTACTTTCCATGTGATTGTTTCATTAGGGTGATCATAAGAGGCGCTAGCTTGAATCCAGTCAGGTTTGATGCCAACACCCCACCCATTGTCTTCGGGATAGGCTTTCTTACTATTCGCCACTTCTTGATTTTTACTATCATACAGCTGCGCAAAGTTATGGATTACTAGATGATAGCCCCAATCTATATCCCTGTACTCATAGTAGTACTTCTCCTTAGGAACCCAAGTCTTGTAGGTTACCGTTGCCTTGTCGCCAAATTCAGCAGGGAAAATGTAGCTTAACTTGCCTTCACTGTAAATCGGCGTTGCCGACACAGGATTCCCTCTAGTATCCAGGACCTTAAAGGAGTTTTCTACATATTCGCCAACGGTGGTTAAATCATTCGAAAACTTCATCCCGTCAAGCGGCACTGGGATTGTAACATCATCCCTGTCGCTTGCGGAGACGTCCGCCTTCCATTCGACAATACCCTCTAGAAAATCCGCCCTCTTAATTTCCGTATTGCCCCGGCTATATCTCCAGTAATCGGGCTGGTTGTTACTCATCGATCTCATGATAATTGCGTAAGCAGGTGTAATATTTGGGTTCTCTAGCTGATAAGCACCACCAAAGATGTTGATAGGCTTTGTGTCGCCATACTCCATTCCCGTTACATCCGCATTGGCAGTTGTTTCAAAGCTGAAGATAACGCTTCGTCCGACGCCATTGAAAAAGTTGTCATCACCGTCAAATACAATCTTGATGCTGTTTGGCGTGAAATAAGCAGTACCAAGCTTTTTCATACCTGATTCAGTCTGTGCATTCAGGATTTTAGTAGCTGTCGGCAGCACCACAGTCTTGAAGTGGTCTTCTCTTTTCAGCTCGATCCAGTCGCCCTTTTGGATGTATTTTTCAGGATCTGCATTAGTCGGGTTCTCGTCATCACCATTGACTGGCACCTTTAGACCTTCCGACTTGAGCGTGAATTGCTGTCTGCCCTGAATAATACCGTTTGGCTCAATAACAGCACTTCCCTGCGTTACTTCCAGCGGAAAGGATATATTAGTTCCCAAAAACACCGCCGTTTTGTCCGTAGAAACTTCCATCAGAGCTGCTAGACTTTTCGGCGCATCGTACACCGCCTCAGGCACCGACGGCCCGGCTGCGTCCGGCAAGCCAGTTTCGCTCAATGCCGCCCCGGAATCACTTGGCGCGCTTTCCGCATAAACAGGAGCAGAAAGCGTCACTGCTTGCAACATAAGCATTACCGCTAGGCAGAAAGACAACACAGATTTGCTTATACTGCGTTTTCGTTTCATTACCAAATTCTCCTCCTTCTTCTGAAATTTTCGTCGACAGCTAGATCATCTGCCCAATACGATTGATCCTATGATTAGTAACTGTCCCCCCCTCTCCGTCGACAAATTTCACAATCAACTGCTGTAAAATTACAGAATACGCCAAATTAACACAGCGTATCTCATCATTTTACTACTACCAACTATACAAAAACTATACAACCACACGAGATGAAATCGTAAATCGAGCTGTAGACGATATGGGCGGATACACGATCGTGCTCAGCGGGCTAAAGGCGTTTCTTGAACATAACATTGTCTTGAACCTTGTAGCAGACAAGGCTCCTGACTCCAACGTAGATTATTGAAATTCCACTGTGACACCATGTAACTAACTTTTGTAGAATACGATTTGCAAAAATTCTCCCCCTATCGGTGGGCCATTATCACGACCCCTTCGTGTTCATCGCCCCCTTTAGTCAATTCACCAAAAAAAACGCAACCCTTATCAGGTTGCGTAATAATTGACTCTCCACATGTGTCGAGAGTAGTTACTATTCACTAATTACTATTTTTAACTACATTCTTAACACCAACATACGTTGCATAAAAGTATGCACCATATATTATTACAAGGAATAAAGAGCTTACTATTATACTTTGGTAGTGGAATGTGAAAATTTGACTAACTGCGCTTATTCCTACTATTGAATGAATAACAGCCAAACCTAAAGGCACTAAAAAATAGATTAAGCTTTGTCTCAATATTGCTTGGTTTATTAATTTTTCAGTAACACCAATTTTCTTTAAAGACTTATATCGTTCCAAGCTGTCACTAGCATCAGATAATTGTTGCAATGCCATAACCGCCGCGCTAGTTATTATAAAGATGAGACCTAAAAATAGACCAAGAAATACAATAAGTGCTGCTGTACCATTTTCTCTATCTCTTATTTGATCCATTGTTTTTCCAATAACTAGAGATGGGGAGATGTCTTTATATTTGTCCGCCAAAAAGTCAGTAAATAGTTTTGAAAATTTCTCTTCCGATTTCTCAGAATAGCTATCATCATATATCACGTTAAAACTTGTGAACTCTAATTGTAGGCCTCCAGTAAAGTTATCGGGAATTATGAGATAAAAAAAATGGCTGCCTCCTACGCTCTTTATATTCTCCTCTATAGGAGTTTCTTTTTTGATGGCGTATGCTTTGTCTTCTATATTGATGATATCTTCATTTTTCATATATTCAGGCAGAGCATTATTCACCCGACCGTAGTTAGATACAACTAAGACTTCATTCTCCTTTAAATCAACAGCCTTTTTTCCCTTAAGTTTGATGATTGAATTATAATCCGAAATTTTAATCGCCGATATAGCACCATCCAAATAATTTTGCTCTAAATCGATTTGCTCCTGACTGCTTAAATACTTTGATAACAAGTCCTCTATAGTAAGATTAAGTTTGTATTCACTATAGAAGGAATGGTTCTCATACGTTTCGAAACTGAAGTTTATTTCTTTTAAATATTGTTCTATATCATTCACCTTTGGATCTTCGTTTTCATTATCAACAATGAGAAACGCTGAAGCATCAAAAGCTGTATTACCCGCTGAATTTCTATCAATCGTTCCTTTTAAATCAAATGCAGTAAATAGGAGTGTAATCGTTAAAAAGAGCATAAGACATATTAGAGTCATGGATAGAAAGTTCGTATTGATCTTGTTGTTGATCTGTCTTAATATAAATATATTTATATCCTTGAGATATATCCTTTTGATCTTTTGCACAACTTGGATAAAGAAGCTGGAGAGACTGAAAAAGAATAACAGTGTTCCGATAACTCCCATCATGACTGTGACAAACAATTCAGCGTTTCCAGCATCTAAGCCCGTTTTTAGTATCCTAGTGTAAGCAGTTACTATTAATACCATAGATATAATAAATATAAGAACTGATACAAAAGAATTTTTCAGCTTTACTTCTTCATTTTTCTTTGCTGCATTTAGCATGTCGATCAATTTGTATTTCGATATAGTAAACTGATTGAAGATCATTACTATAAGATAAATTATCCCAAAGTATACAACCGATTTAACCACTGCGCTTAATGAAATAATAAACTTATATTTGTTCAGGTCAACCGATAAGATGTTGGCCACAAGGACTGACAGACCCTGTGATACGATAATCCCGAGTACAATACCGACCGCAAGGGACAGCGCACCTATTAAAAGAGTTTCAAAAATCAGGATTTTCGATATTTTCCGTTTTGACATTCCTAATGTCATGTATATGCCTAATTCTTTTTTTCGCTTTTTAATTAAGATTTTATTTGCATAAATAATAAGCCCGCCGAGAACAACAGATACAAATACAGATGTTCCAGCCATAAGTTTGTTTAGCGTTAACATAAAGTCAGCATCTTTATTCATTTCTAAAATTGAATTCTGGGATTCAATCGAATTGAAGCTGTAAAATATACATACTGCAAGGGTTAATGTAAGGAAATAGATTGAATAATCTCTAAAGCTTCTTTTTACATTGTTGATTGCTATTTTAGAGAACATTGCCAACATCGCCTCCAAGTAACGTAACAACTTCAATGATTTTATTGAAGAATTCCTTTCTCGTATCATTTCCACGTATTAGTTCATTAAAAATCCGGCCATCTTTTATAAACAAGATTCTATTCGCATAGCTTGCCGTAAAGGAGTCATGGGTAACCATCAGAATCGTCGAACGAAACTCCTTATTCAGCTTTTCTAATGAATCCAAAAGTAATCTTGAGGATTTTGAATCTAAAGCGCCAGTGGGCTCATCGGCTAAAATAAGGGAGGGCTCAGTAACAATGGCCCTTGCACATGCAACTCTTTGCTTTTGTCCGCCTGACATTTGATAGGGAAACTTGCTAAGAATCTCGGTAATTTCAAGTTTTTTCGCAACATCTTTTATCCGATTGTTTATCTCCTTAACTCCCCTATTTTGTATCGTTAGGGCTAAAGCTATATTCTCGTAAGCAGTCAGCGTATCAAGAAGGTTAAAATCTTGGAATATAAAACCTAATTCATCACGTCTAAATTGTTCCATAGCCTTTGCCTTAAGAGCCGTAATATCTTTGTTATTGATAATAATCTTGCCCGTTGTTACATGATCAATCGTTGAAATACAATTCAACAGAGTCGTCTTACCGCTGCCGGAAGGGCCCATTATTCCTAAAAACTCTCCCTGATTCACCCCAAAGCTTATATTGTCAATGGCTTTTGTAATATTGCCTTTATTCCCATAATACTTTTCAATCTTTTCAACGCTTAATATATTTTGCATTCTTTTTCCTCCATGATTTTCTTTTTCATATACTCAAATCGATTCCATCTTATCAATCTCTATTTTTTCACATCAAATTCGGTTTTTGTTTCCATAATTTTTGATCCTTTTACATAAATAGTGACACCGTAATGACCTTCTTCAAGACCTTCTGGAACTGCTAGCTTGGCAGAGAAATATTTCGCTTTGTTAACAATAACTTTTTCCTCAACTAAAAATCTATTTTCTTTCGAAATTTCTCCTTTATACCATACGACCTGCGCTTTATTAATCCAGAATCGGTTCCTCTTTGCAGAAAAATAAACCGTATCCTCTGGTGTAAACGTAGAGGTTATCTCTACAGGTCTCCCCTTGTCATCGATATTTTTTGACACAACACCATCTACAATTTTTGGTTCAGAAACGTATTCATACCCAAAGAAAGTTCCCGCTGATAAAAGAATGATTACTAGTAATGTGATTGATGCTTTTTTCAATTGTAATTCCTCCTCGTATTTATTACCTATATGCATCTTATCAATAGTCATTAGAGAGACATATTTGTTTAGATTTTATTTAAGTTACATTTTTGCAAGGTTAGCAAATAAAAAAACGGATTTATAGCTACTGTAATGTACAACAGCTATAAATCCGTTATTATAAGATGAATTAGTGTATTAAGCTAACACTTCCTAAAGGAAAAATGATACTAACCTTTGTTCCTTCGCACGATTTCGAGGTTAAAGTAAGACCTAGGCCAAGTTGTTTGGCAAGTTTTTTGCATAAATAAAGTCCTATACCGGTAGACTTTCCGAATTTCCTTCCATTCTCACCGGTAAACCCCTTTTCGAATACTCTACTTAAATCCTTGTCTATAATCCCAATGCCATTATCCTCTATGGTAAGTACTATATTGTTTTCATTTTGAATAGTGTATATTTTCACCTTACCATTACTTTCTCTTATGTATTTAATGGCATTTCCTATCACTTGATTCAATATAAACTCCAGCCATTTAACGTCGCTGTACACGGTGCCTTCAACAGCTTCAATATCAATGGAAATATTTTTGCCAATAAAGGCTCTGGAATTTTTCTTAACGACGCTTCTTACGAGGGTAGTTAAAGAAACCTCTTTAATAATATAATCTTTGCTTACATTATTACTTCTTGCGTAAAATAATACTTGTTCGATGTATTCCTCAATTTTCTTTATTTCTTGATTAATGTTTTTCGTAATCTCATTTTGATTATTTTCTATAATTAATCTTGCTGATGCAATAGGTGTCTTGATCTCATGTACCCAGGTTTCAATATACTCTCTATACTCATGTTCCATATCTCTGTATTTCTTTACATGCTCATGCATATCCTTGTTTGTCCGTTTTAATAAATCATATAAGAACTTACCCTCTATAAATTCAGGTTCTTTCACAGTTTCAGACAGCAGATATTTTCTATCCAAACTCTCCATTAGGTCGTTTAACTCAACGTAAAAGCTTTTTTGTTTAATGAATTCCACAATTATATAAGATAGAACTGGGAAAAACCAAATGCAGAAAATCAGAACAATTATTTTGCTGTCAGTGTTAATTAGCAACATAATCCAGCATATGATAATGAATAATATAAAATTGATTAGCAGAAATAAAGTTCTATCTTTTAAATAATCTTTCATACTCATGGCAATATATATCCTAATCCACGTCTGGTTTCAATATTTTCCTTCATCCCTACTCCTTCAAGTTTTTTTCTTAATCTCGTAATATTAACGGATAAGTTATTATCATCAACAAAAACATCAGAATTCCACATAAAGTCCATCAGATCGTCTCTTGATACGATCCTTCCTTTGTTTTTAATCAAGCAGGATAATATTTTGAGTTCATTTTTAGTTAGCTCTGCTGTCCTCCCATTATACATAACAGAACCATTAGATAAATTAAGCTTCAGATCATTATAAACAATTTTATCCCGGAGATTGGACCCGTGAACTCTTCTTAATATAGTTTCAATTCTCGCCAAAAGAATTTGAGTATTAAATGGTTTTGTAATAAAATCATCCGCACCTAAATTCATACTCATAAGTTCATCCATCTCGTTATCCCTGCTCGTAACGACAATTATAGGTACATCGGAAGTTTTTCTTATTTCTCTGCAAATATAGTACCCATCAAATATGGGCAGGTTAATGTCTAAAAGTATGAGATCAGGTTCTACCCTAAGAGTATCATTAATAATATTTTCAAAATTTGTTGGTGCAATAGCCTCATATCCATATCTGATTAAAAAGGTTTTAAGCTCCTCTCTAATCTTTTCCGTATCTTCTATAATGATTATTTTTGACATATGTTCACTTCCTTTGTGAAATCTCGGGGTACCTAATTGTTTTTTATCTACCTCCTATTATCCCATATATCAAGATTTTGCGGGTACCTCAACCTTCCTTATTTATTTCCGATTCTGCGTCACCGCAGACACCGTTGCGTTAAGCGACTGCTGCTTCTGCCTTCACAGTTCGGAACTCTCACCCTATTAACTGCATCCATGCTGGGCGCATCACAAAAAATCTCCCTTTGGTTAATTCCGAAGGGAGATTTTCCTTTTCAATTATTTAACAAAATCTGTTACAAAATTTTTGAATATAGTGGCCACTTCTGCTCTGTCCGCACTTGCCTTCGGTGCAAATGCATTTCCTGTAATTCCGCTTATAATGCCATAAGTTTGAAGGTTTGTCACTGCATCCTTGGCCCAATCGCTCACTGCGTCTGCATCTGCAAAGGCTGGCTTGTTTATGCCTGCTGATTGAATGCCCTTATACTCCATATAGTTATGGATGATCACAGCCAATTGCTCACGTGTGACAGGTGCACTTGGATTGAACTTGCCATTTCCTACACCTGACACAATCTTATTGTCAGCTGCCCAAGCAATTGCTGCGCCATACCAAGCATCCTTATGAACATCCACAAATACGGATGTGTTGTAGCTTGTAAGGTCTGCTCCCTCCAAATTCGCAATGACCTTGGCAACCATAGCTCTTGTCATTTCTCTATTCGGTGCAAACTCATTGTCACTCATCCCATTGAAGAACTCGCGAGCTGCTGCAAAGTCTACGGCTTCCGCATACCATTGTGTGCTTAAGACATCTGCAAATTCCACTTTGTTGTAGCCGATAATATAGCTAGAGAAGTGGTTAACCACCATTTTCACTGTACCAGCCTCAGCATCATATAATCCCATGACATGTTCGAGGTTTCCGTTCTTGTCCAGATAGTATACGACAATAGCGTTCGGATTCTCGCCCTGGCGTAATGTGTACGGAACGGATACGCTTGCTGAACCGCCATTAAAATCACTGATCTCTTCATCACCGCTTATTACTGTAAAATCAAATATCGGTCTGTCCGTAATCCTCTGCTCTTTAGTAACCCCGGACACAGAAAGCTTGCTCGGATCAACAACGCTAGCAGATATCTTTACACTGGCCTTAGCCGCTTCGGCAATTGCTTTCAGGGCTATATCGTCTAACGTGATGGTTGCAATTGGCGATGCAATTACAAGTGCTTCTACCCGAGCTTCGGTTAATGCCTTAATCGATTTATTTGGAATCATCATTTCAACGGTCTTGGCATTTGCATCAGCTTCTACTTTGATTTCAATAGTGGTTTCCGTTGCGTTCGCAACTTTCACGAAAGCAATTGCTTCCGCTACCGCTTGTTCAGTTAGAGCTGCCGTAGCTATGCTGCCTTCAGAAGTTTGTGTTAACTTGGAAGTAACGCCGATTCTGTTCTGATCTACTTTCGGTGCGCCTGGTGTTGGAGCTGCTCCAGTACCTGCATTGCCTGTATTTCCGGGGTTATCTTCTTCGCTTTCTTTATAATCAGAATCAATAGAACCTATGGATAAAGAGCCCGATTTCTCGCCATCTCTAAAGCGATACACCGGTCTTTGACCGTCTTTAGTAAAGCTTGCCTCAGCAATTGCAATACCTTCATTATTGAAACTAATATCGACACCACTAGCAGGCATTACATGAATAATTTCTGGATTTTTCTCTCCATTGATTGATATTTTTGCAGCACGGTTATCATATCCATTATCTGCAACAACCCACAATACATTTTCATAGGTATCATAGTCAATAGCCATTGCTCCGCCAATTTTTCCGTCAATATCTGCTATTTGTACAGAGGTTCCATCTTCATTTAAAACATAGGCATATACATGGCCATTGTCTTCCAATGCCACAAAAAACACGCCGCTTGAAATTGCATTTGGGTAATTAGTTGCATCAAAAACGGTATCCGTATTTTGGTCATAAAGCTTACCCTCAACATTTGCATTTGATACCCATTCAACCGCTTCAATCCCCATATTGGCAGAAACCTGTGGTAATGAAGCCGTTAAATCCCACTGCTGTAAGGCAATTAAATCATTATCTTCTTTGCGTGGATCCACTTTCAAGATCATATTAAAGTTAACGCCCTTATTATGATTATCACGTTCAGAAGCGATATAAACAAAACCATCTCGATCCACTGTAATTCCTTCAGCATCCGGGCCTGCTGCTTCTGCATCGTTTGCATCTTTTTGGAATCGAACACGCTTACCGTTTTCAAAGCCTTTTGCAAAGCTTAGCTCTCCGTTTTTTGCAACGTCTAGAATCCAGAACCTGCCAGTACCATTATCAACCGCATATATTTGACCATTAAAGAAATCCAACCCTGAGGAATCTTCTAAAAATGTTGGTTCATGATCAAAAACGACAACCTCACCGTTACCTGGCCATTCCACAACATCAGGGATCCCTTCAAATTTATTGGGTGCGTTAGGGGTTGCTTCTTTTGTATGTCTATACTCGGATCCCGTTAAATCAGGATACAAGCCCCAAGTTGGATTTGTATGCTCAGTCCATGTTGTGCTGGCTATTAATCTCTCATTTTCAAACAGACGCACGGAATCATTTTTTCCAAGTCCAAAACCAAACATTTCTTCTGTCAACACTAAAAACCCATTTTCCGGAATAGTTGTCCCATTGGGGATAACATATTGATGTGTATCATCACTGTCTTTAATGACGATTCCCGAAATATCTAAAGCTTCTCCTGTTGGATTAGCAAGCTCTATCCAATCAGGCCCATCATTTAAGTCATTGGACTGTATTTCATTTAATAGCACTGGATTTGTTACAATATTTGCTTTCCCCTTAGTCGAAGTGGGAAATTCCATAAATTCGCCTGTTCCATCCGGAATTCGTGCGTATACACCATTAGCATGGGATTCCCACGAATACTCTGCAATGGACACACCATCTCTATTAAAAATAGTGACTTTATCTGCCTTTCCTAAACCAAACGTAAAATGCGTTACTTGATCCAAAACATAGAATTGGCCTGGATTAAGCACTGTCCCATCTGCTACAGGCGTTATATCTGCAGCATGCCCTACCGGGTCATCATCATATAAATACCAACCAGATAGATCTACGACAGTTGTTCCTCCATTATAAATTTCAATCCAATCTGTTTCATCATCGTTAGACTCTACTTCATTGATTACAATTTGAGGCTTATACCAATCGTTTGGAAGTCCTTTTGTTTCCTTCATTAATCCAAACGCGCCTGTCCCATCTGGATATCTTCCGAAAGATGCTAAGGCTTCATCGCCTTCGTAACTAGCATGCTGAGACCATGAATACTCATCCAGAAGCTTCCCTTCCTTGTCATACAAACGGATCGAATCTCCCGAACCAATACCAATTGCCGCTCCGAATTTACCTGCAGTATAAGCATCCGTTTGATCATCATAGACTTGACCATCCGTATTTGCATCAACTGCAAATAATGCATCTGCCGGCAGTTTTGTGCCCTCCGCGAATTTCCAACGATGGTCATCGGAATTGTCACGAATTTCATAACCGGAAAGATCCATTTCTTCGGTTCCTAGATTAATCAACTCTACCCAATCATCCGGTGAAGAATTAATTTCATTCATTATTAATCTATGTTTAGGCAGCTCTTCTATTTCTACAATATTTAACTCGCCTTTGGTTGGCTTCTGATCAACAAATTCTCCCGTGCCGTCCGGTACTCTTGAATAGGTACCAACTGCATGAACTGAATAAGTATAAGAATCAATTAACTTTTCGCCAGCGTTATACAAAGAAACGGTATCTTCTTTTCCCAAAGACAGATTGTCTAACGCATCATCATGCTGAATAACAAGAATCTCGCCAGCTTTTAATACAGAGCCATCTTTAATACGCCATTCCTTATTTTCTTTCACACGTTCCAAACCTTTATCATCTGTAACAAACCATCCACTGATATCTATATCTTCATTGCTGGTATTAATTATTTCAATCCAATCTAAATCTGTAACTGTATCATTAGATTCGACTTCATTAATAAAAACTGTATGCTCTACTTCTGCTGCCTGTACATTCTGCATTGGAAACAATACCATGGATGCAATAATAAACATGTTTAACATATTCATTACTTTTTTCCTGTTTTTCATATACACAGCTCCTCATTCTTTTTTAGCTTGCGAAACGCCAAAACCACGTTTGGACTCGTGATCTAAGCTTTATTCCGAGCCTTTATTTTGATAATGAGGCATCACTGTCAAATTCACATGCACTTTATGTAATAAGTTTGTCAATTTTGAAAAAACTTTCACTTTATTCCTTTTCAAACAAAAAAGGCCCAAAAATCTTTTGCAGATTCTCGGCCCTCTCTACTATTCATTACTTATAACTATCTCTTACTTGATACTGCTACCCATTTGTCTTTCAACCAAGTATCGAATGTGGCTCCCTTTTCACCTTCATACGCATTATAAATATCTACACGAGTGTTTTGAAGCTTTACTTTGAACTCTTCATACGTATGGTTTTCAGGCAAGCTTTTCTTAATTCTTAACAAGATCTTGTTTAGATTTTTGAATAGCTCTCCTTTATTTTTCTCTGGCATTTGCACATCTTCACCCATTTTTTTGAGCATACGATATGCTGCTTCTCTTACTTGAGAAACTTGATCACCTGTCA
>Ga0182739_1000136_pt1 | contig 142043 bp, 126 predicted proteins | sample eDN5th30CBELigBY_FD_128873 | JGI IMG/M metagenome (GOLD analysis project Ga0182739, IMG submission 128873) | Enriched backyard soil microbial communities from Emeryville, California, USA - eDNA 5th pass 30_C BE-Lig BY (version 2) (version 2) | ecosystem: Environmental > Terrestrial > Soil >...
GAACCATGACGCTGGGGCACTTACTTTCCGTAGACCAAATCATCCCCGAGATGAAGGCGACCGAACGCTGGTCGGCCATCGTCGAACTCGTGGACCTTCTCGCGAGCCTTGGCAAGATCAAGGCTTCCGATCGCGACGTGGTCCTCGCCGCCCTGCGCGCCCGGGAGGAGACGATGAGCACCGGCATCGGTTTCGGAATCGCGATCCCGCATGCTTCGTCGGACCGGGTCAACCAGGTCGTCGCCGCCTTTGGCCGTTCCGAGCGGGGGATCGAGTTCGACTCGCTCGACAACCTCCCCGTCCGGTTCATCGTCCTTTTCATCGTCCCCAAGAACCAGTTCCAGTCCCATCTCCGGACGCTGGCGGCGATCGCCAAGTTCCTCAACGACCGTTCCGTGCGCGAACGGCTCGCCACCGCCCCCCGGCCGCAGGATATCCTGACGATTTTTGAAGCGCCGCCTCCCGGTCGCCCGTAACGGCGGCTCCGCTTTTTTTCCCGGGAAAGGCTTCTTCCCCGGGGTTTCCGGACGCCGGGAGGAACGCCGGCATTTCCCGCGTTTTGGCGGATTCGCGGATTGGTAAACACGCCCTAAATTTTTTTGCTCATGACGACGATCCCGCACCTGCTCGAAGCCCGCCTGCGCCCCTGCCTTCCCAAGGGCGCTGCCGTTCACGTCACCGCCGTCAGCGATCCCCGGTTCGGCGATTATCAGACCAATGCCGCCATGCTGCTCGCCAAGGCGCAGCGGACCAACCCGCGCCAGCTCGCGGCGCAGATCGTGGCCGGGATCGATGTCAGCGACCTGTGCGAACCGCCCGAAATCGCCGGGGCCGGGTTCATCAATTTCCGGCTCAAGCCCGAATTCATTGCGCAGCAGACGCGGGCGATCATGAGCGACCCGAAACACGGCGTACCGACCGCCGAAACGCCGCGCAAGATCGTCATCGACTTCAGTTCGCCCAACGTCGCCAAGCCGATGCACGTCGGCCATATCCGGAGCACCATCCTGGGCGACGCGCTCGCTCGCATCGCCCGCTTCCTAGGCCATCAGGTGACGACCGACAACCATGTCGGCGACTGGGGGACGCAGTTTGGCAAGGTGATCTACGGCTGGAAACATTTCCGGGACGACGCCGCGCTCGCCGCCGGGCCGATCGACGAACTGGTCCGCCTCTACAAGGAGGCCAACGCCCTTTCGGAGCGCGATCCGGAGGTCCTCGCCACCTGCCGCGAGGAACTGGTCAAGCTCCAGGGGGGAGACCCCGAAAACCTCGCCATCTGGAAGGAAACCGTCGCCCTTTCGTGGAAGGAGTTTGAGTCGATGTATGACCTGCTCGACATCCGCTTCGACCATCACCTGGGCGAGAGTTTCTACAACGACCGGCTCGCGCCGCTGGTCGACCGCCTCCTCGCCTCGGGTGTCGCCGAGATCAGCGAAGGGGCGGCGTGCGTCTTTTTCCGCAATGACCCGGCGCTGGCGGAGAAACCGGCGCTCATCCGCAAGAGCGACGGCGGCTTTCTCTACGCCACGACCGACCTGGCCACGCTGGAGTACCGCGTGGAGGCGTGGCGGCCAGACGAAATCTGGTACGTCGTCGGCGCACCGCAGGCGCTCCATTTCCAGCAGGTCTTCGCCGTCGCGCAGCGGCTCGGGATCAAGGCGGGCCTGCGCCATATCCCTTTCGGGAGCATCCTGGGCGAAGACCGCAAGCTGATGAAAACGCGCTCGGGCGAAAACGTCTCGCTGCGCGATGTGCTCGACGAAGCGCAGGAACGGGCGCTCAAGCTCGTGCAGGAGAAAAACCCGACGCTCCTCCCGGCGGAACAGGAGGCGATTGCCCGGACGATCGGGATCGGCGCGGTCAAGTATGCCGAGCTTTCGCAGCATCGGATGACCGACTACGTTTTTTCATGGGAAAAGATGCTCTCCTTCCAGGGGAACACCGCCCCCTACCTGCAAAACGCCTACGTGCGCGTCCGCTCCATCTTCCGCAAGCTCGACGCCGCGTTTGTCCTTCCTGAAACCCTCCAGCTCGAAGCCCCGGCGGAGGTGGCGCTCGCCAAAAAGCTGCTGCAATACGGCGAAACCGTGCCGCAGACGCTGGAGGATTTCCGCCCCAATCTGCTCGCCAACTATCTTTTCGAACTCGCCGGAACCTTCCACGCCTTTTTTGAAGCGTGCCCGGTCCTCAAGAGCAAGGGGGCGCTGCGGAGCAGCCGCCTGGCCCTCTGCGACCTGACCGCGCGCGTCCTGCGCGAAGGGGTCGGCCTGCTCGGGATCGGGATGCCGGAAAAGATGTAGGACCGGGGCGATCATGCCCCTTTTGGCGGAGCGACGCTTTCGCGCTCGACCAGTTTCATCGGAACGACCTGGATGATGGAACGACTGCCCGGGCGACCGGCGATGATGTCTTCGAGAATCCGCAACATCGCCGCCCCCATTTCCTTGCGGGGATCAGCGATGGTCGTAAGGGTCGGAGAGCAAAGCGACGCCGCCGCGGAATCGTCGAACCCGAGCACGGAAAGGTCGCGGGGAATGGCGACGCCATATTCCTGCATGGCGGTAATCACGCGATTGGCAACGGCGTCATTGGTGCAGAAAATGGCGGTCGGCCAATCGCCTCCCTTCGGCTTTCCGAAACTTTCACAGAAAGTCTCCCAGATGGAGGCATTCGATGCTCCGCTTTCGATAAAGGCATACGATGTGAGCTGAAGGGGCGAAGAAAGCAGTTGGCCTGCCGCGCGGCATTCCCCAAGTCGCGGGTGCAAAGGTCCGCTTTTTTTCGGTCCGACAAAGCCGATCCGGGTGTGTCGATTTTCCACCAGATACCGCCACCCCTGCAGAAGGCCCATGATATGGTCGGAGTAAACATACGCGGTTCGGCGGGGATCGATGTGATGGGCCGGGCCGATCGTGGATACCATCGGGATCTTCCTGGAGACAAGATAGTCGATGGTCCTGGACTGAAGTCCAAAATCGAGAATACCGGCCACCCGTTCCTCCTCCACCAGCCCCCGTATCCGCTGGAGTTCCTGCGAAGCGTCGTGAAACCCCAGAAGCTCCATGCTATGCGATGAAGAGGCCGCCGCCTCTGTGGCGCCCTGAATGTAATCCCAGATCAGGTGACTCCGATCAGGCCCGCTTCCCTCCCTCCCTTCCCGGTTGTGAGGGATCATGATCGATCGCTGAGCGGAAAAGGCGATGTGATGGGTCCGCCCTTCGGCCAGAAAGCGGGCCACCGAATTCGTCTTGTAACCGACCGCTTCCGCATAACTTCTGATCCGCGCCGCCGTTTCGGGGCGCATATTGGTCTGCCCCCGCAGGGCGCGGGAAACGGTGACGTGGGAAACGCCGCACGCTTTGGCAATCGACTTGAGGGTGGGAAATTCACTCATGGGCTTGAGAGAGAGAGAGTAGACGGGGATGTTTCGAGTTTCAAGAATGTTAAATTTGAACTTATTTGAAACTTAAACCCTCCGAAACTTATTTAACTCCAGAATGAAAGTTTCACGTTTAATTAACCATTTTTTGAATTGACCCACCACTTTCCGTTCGGTTTACTGTTCCCATCATGAGCCACCTTCCCCTCTCTCCGTCATGTGTCTCCCGGCGTTCCGGCCAAGATCGGGACAACCCATTGCCCGGTCGCAGTCGGTGGCGCGGGATTCCGATCGCAATGGCAGGCCTTCTTCTCGGCTGGATCTCGCCGGTTCAAGCCGACACCCTGACCTGGGTCGGCCCCGTCGGCAGCAACGGCGGTGACGGAGCATGGGCCACCCCGGAGAACTGGGTTCCAAGCGATTCGAGCGGCGACTACACCAATATCGGGACGACCGCACCCGAAAACTATACCACGCCCGCCACCATCACCATCGGCAGCGGGGTTGCGGCTCAATCAGACAATCTGCGCGTTCTCTATGGAAAAACCGTCACCTTCGGGATGGAGGATACCGCCTCTTTCGTCAATTCCGGAAATCTTCAGGTCGGCGGAAAAACCGGCAGCACCGCCAGTTCTTCAAAACTAACCATCCAAGGTCCGGAGAGCGGTGAAGCCACCGTGGCATTGGGAAAAATCTACATGACCCAGGATACGGGGATGCAAAATTCGCTGACGTTAACCGGCAAACTCAAAGTCGATCTCACAGGGGCTACGGCGAATCACTATTCCGATCTCAATCATGGAAGCACCCTGACCCTTGACGGCGGTGCAGTGGTTTCCGGCACGACCAACCATGCGGGCCAGTTCTACCTTCGCGCCAAAGGGGCCAATGGATTGACCAATCGGATGACGATCGGCAAAGGCACGCTCGAAGGCACCTTTATCTATCTTTACGATGCCGCGCTGCTCCAGCTTTCGGGGAACGGCATCCTGAAAGCGTCATCCGCGTCAACCTCCGGAAATATCAACATCCGCGTCTATGCCGGCGGTCGTTTTGAAGCCGAAGGCGCGGGCCTTACGGCGACAAGCACCCCTGAAATCTATGAAACCGGAACCCTGGCCATAGGGGTTACCGACTCCCTTACCGGTAAACGGAATGCAGCAGGTCAACTGACGCTTAATTCCGCGTTGACCTTCCGGGAAGGAGGCATCCTGGAGATTGGCATCTTTGGCTCCGGGGCCGACGAAGCCGACCGGATTGCCTTCGGCACGGGCGGCTCCATCGTCAACGCCAATGGCGCGACCGACCTCGGCACGGTGATCCAACTGGTGCTGCACAATGACTACCTTCCTCAGGCGGGAGACTCCTGGAGCCTCTTTACGGGAACGACTCAGGGAAACATCACCGGCAGGTTTGATCTAAATCTCATTGATCTCTCCATTTGGGATCTGTCAAAATTTAACGAAATCGACGGCTGGACGATCTCCGCCGCCGCCATTCCGGAGCCATCAACCACCGCCCTGCTGCTGCTGGCGGGAGGCGGCGTGCTGCTTGCGCTCCGCACACGTCAAAGTTAAGCAGGTCTCTTAAAGTCATGGCAGCTTCCCATCAGCCAAAAGGAACCGCCGGTTTCACGCTTCCGGAGCTTCTGGGTGTGTTTGCCGTCGTAGGGATCCTGTTGGCCCTTCTCGCCCCCGCCTTTTCCCGGATGAGAAAGTCCGGCCAGGCGGCCCAATGCATCGCCAACCTGCGTCAACTCAGCGTGGCGTGTACGACGTATGCTTTGGATCATGATGGTTTTCTCCCTCCCTGTTCCGCCCAAAACCTCAAACGCAACAGTACGGATACTTATGCCGTCAATCTCTGGTATCAATACCTTCAACATGCCGATGTCACCAGGCTGGATCGAAACGGAGTGCTTCCCAATGAGAACTACGTCGACAACGACCCGAAAAAGCTGACGGTCTATAATTGCCCCGCCAATCCTTATCGGACCAGCGAGTGGAAAACGCCAAGCTACGCCTACAACCTCTACATCGGGGGCAAGATCAATCCTACTGAAAACCCACCCCTGTCGTTGCGGGTACGGCTTGGAAATCTTGAGCAAGCCGCGAGAACCATTCTCTTCGTCGATGCCGGGGTCCGACAGGTCGGAACCCCGACCAGCGGCGCCAAGGGGCCCTCAACCATCCTCTATTACTATACGGCGTTCGGAGGAGATTTCCGATGGGAAAACTCGGTTAACTTCGATCTCCATGGAGGCCGGGCGAATATCGTGATGGCCGATGGACACGCTGAATCTCTCCGTGCGGCCGATGTCAAACAACGGGCCACCGAAAAGCCGCCCACGCTCCTCTGGTCGAGGGAAAACAAGTCGGGGGAAGCCTATTATTGGTAAACCGCGACACCTGGCTGCCTGAACGGCCCTGCTTTTTATAGAATTCCCCAACGAAAATCATTTCAGCATCCCCATGTGTGTCATTGCAGGTTATATCGGAACGCAACCCGCCGCTCCCCTTCTTCTGGAGATGCTTCGGCGGGAGGAAGGGTTGGCGGGCGGTTATTATACGGGGATCGTCACGCTCCATGAGGGGCGGCTCCATCATGCGAAGGTGGTCGGCGATGTCGAGACGCTGATCGCCACGACCGATGCTTGGAAGCTGCCCGGCACCATCGGCCTCGCCCATAGCCGCACGCCCGGCGGCGGCGGCCACGGCTTTGCCCATCCGTTTCTGGATCATCACCAGAAGCTGGCCTATATTGCCAACGGTTCCAACGGGTTGTACAACGGCAAGGTCGATTTTGCCGCCGCCGCCGAGGTGCTTCTTCAAAACGGATACTCCTTTTCCAGCGCCTCTCCGGAGAAGATCACCAAATACCCGGTCCTTGCCGATGGCCGTTGCATTCATTACAGCGATCTCCTCTGTCAGGACATGGCGTGGAGATATGAGAACCTGCCGCCCTCTCCCGACCGGCTCTTGAAGGCGATCAGCGCAACCTACCAGCATCTCCCCGGCGAGATCGTCGGTCTCTGCCTCCATGCCGATGGTCCGGATGAGATCGCCGGAGCACGCCACAACAAGCCGATGGAGATCGGAAAACTCCCGGATGGAAGCTATGTACTCGCTTCAAGCACCCTGGCCTTTCCCGGGGAAGCCCGGCACCATCTTCGAATGCCCGGCCTGAGCGCCATTCGAATCCATCGCGAAGAGGGGATTCAGATTTCCCCCTTTGAAAACAAGAAACTGCTACCCTTGGGCCTCCCGCCTTCGGCGCTGGCGGTCGAGGAAAAAGTCGTTCACTTTCTGCGTCAGGAAAAGCAGGTATGGGTCCCGATGCTTCGCGAGCATGCCTCCGCTTCCCTTTGGAAGGAACACGAGCTTGGCGAGCCGGAATCGGTTGTCTTTCCCCTGCTCGCAGCTTTGCTCAAGGAAGGCCGGATCAACCTTCAGAATGAATACGTCCCCGGCGTAAAGGGCCACGGTCTCGTGCCGCGCATGACGGCCCACTGGGTTGATGCCAAACCGCCACACGGCAGGTCTTCCGCCAAAGGACGGCGCCAATCCCTGGAAAATCAATGAACCTCCATCCCATGAAATGCTGCCTCCCTCCGCTGAAATGCTTTCTGCCTGCCTGGTTGTTTCTCCTTCTTTGTCTCACGACCATGTCTGCCACGGGCGCGCCTTCCGAGGGGAAAAAAAGCGGAAAGGTTACCTTGATCGAAGAGGGCACATCGGGTTACGCCATCGTCCTTCCGGAGCCGACGGCTGATCTCAAGGCCAACACCGCCTTGAGCCGCGCGGCGGAGTTGCTGCAATCAACCCTTAAAAAAGCGACTGGGGCGGAGCTTGCGATCCGGACTGAAGATCAACACACCGGCGGCGACGCGGCGATCTATCTTGGAAAGGGAGCGGCAGCCCGCGCGGCGGGGCTTCCCATCGACGACCTGACAGGATGGAGCGTTCTCAAAGCGGTGCGCGGCAACGACCTTTTTCTGGTCGGGAACGATGGTCCATCGCCGGTTGACAACGAAAAGATGACCTATCAGGGGACCACGCGCGCGGTCGCCTCTTTTCTCAAGGACCTTGGCGTCGTTTATCTCATACCCGGGCAGGAAAACGGAACGTTCGTCCCCTCATTGACGCGGGTCACGGTCCCTGCCGACCTGAACGTGAGCGAAGGTCCCGTCATGGGCTATATCACCGGCAGGGCGGTAAGAGACCCCATCTATGCCGCTGCCAACGGCTATCTGGATTCTGATATCTACAAATCGTTCGGAGGCCATTCCTACTACTCCGCAGTACCGGAGAAAGAGTTCTCCCGGTCTCATCCCGAATACTTTATCCTGAAAAATGGAGAACGAAGCGCCGTCGGCAATCACCTCTGCATTTCCAACCCTGAAGTGCGCGAATTGATGCTGCAACTCATGGAAAAGGAAGCCGACAAGGGATACCGGTGGATCGAGTTGGCGCAGACCGACGGTTATGTCCCGTGCGAATGTGAGTCGTGCCGGGCCATTCATGCCGATCCGGGCGAGCGCATCTGGATCGTTCATCGCGACCTGGCCGGGGAAATGCTGAAAAGAAGGCCGGAGGTGAAGGTCATGATCATCGCCTATGGACCGACTGCGGAGCCGCCCGCCTCCTTTCGCGAATTCCCCAAAAACGTCATCATCCAGATGTCGCGCTACTCGGCAGACGACTTTGAAAAATGGAAGATCTACGGAGACCTGCCCAAGACGGTCTATATCTATAACTGGGGCACCTATCTGCCGACAGGCTTCGGTCCGGCGCGCACGCCGCGTTACGTCGCGGAGCAGGCACGGCTTTTTCGCGCCAATCAGGTGCAGGGTATTTATCTCTGCGGCGGTTTTCAAAACCCTGGGCTGGAAGGACCCGTCGCCCACACTTACGCCAAAGTGCTGGAAAACCCGGAGTACAAGGAAGAGGATTTGCTCCGCGAGTTTTGCGAAGCCGCCTATGGACGGGCTGACAAACCGATGCTCCGCTTTTTCAGGACGCTATACCAGCAACTGGAGATCTTCTGCGCAGCCAACCGCCCCAACCATCCCGACGGATCGGATGCAACCGCCTCGACAAGGATCAACAAGCCGGAGGAACTTTACCCCATGCTTTATCCGGTGGAAGTACTCCATCAACTGGCCCGCGACCTCAAGGAAGCCGGCCAACTGGAGGACGCCCCCGCCATCCGGGCCCGCCTGCGGCTGGTCGGACGCGAGTTTGACTATATCCGGACCTTGGCCGATATCTTTCATCTCTATCACGATTACCAGGCCCAACCGGATTGGGAACGTTTTGGCGACCTGCAAAAAGCCGTCGAAGCACGTACCGCCTTGATCGAATCGTGGCACGACGAAACCAACCAGCCGAAAATCATCGACGGCTTCCCTCTGCGTCCCGGCTCGGGAGCGAACAACAGCAAAGCCGTCATGCTTGCCGGAGGAGTCAACCGCGCCATTCTGCACGCCCCGGCAGACTGGAATTTTAACGGCCTGCGCGAAGCGCGGTTTCTTCCCGGCGTCACACCGTTGAAAGTCCGGAAAATCACAGCCCGCAAGATGCGTCCGCTCGTATTGGACGGACGCATCGACGATCCCGCCTGGAAAAACGCTCAAAGCGGAGAGCTTCAGGAGCCCCATTTGAGGAACCTTCAGGATCATACCCGCTTTCGCGTCGGGTATGATGAGCAGTATCTCTACTTTGCGTTCGAGTGTGAACGCAGCCAGATGGAGGCGTTTGACCCCACTTCAGCGGGAAAGGATGGAAAAACCTACAGCATCAGTGCACAGGATGAACTGGAAATCGTGATCCACGTCGGCAAGGCACGCCACTACCGGTTTTTCTTCAACCCCGCAGAAAACTCCAGGCTCGACGGGCGCAACGGCTTCATCACCGATGAGCTTCACCCCCGCTATGGAAAATGGGAGGATGAGTGGGATGGAAAATGGGATGATGCGTTTCACATTGACCGGAAAAATGATCGCTGGACGGCGGAAGTGCGGATTCCCTTTGAAACCATCAGCATTTCACCCGCCCAACCCGGAGAGACGCTCGAGATCAACCTGCGCCGCGTCAACTTTCTCTATTCACCCGACCGGCTCGGCTGGGCTCCCGGCGGAAGCAACTCACCCGTGGTCTCCACCTGGACCGGGGAAGGCTATAAAGGCTACGGAGTGGTCACTTTCGAGTAGAGGCATCGCCGGCTTCACGGGGCGGACGCTGGCTCCGGCGTCGGCGTAGCGGCCGGGGTCGGCGTCGGCGGGATCGGCACCGGGACCAGCCGCCGGTAGTAGCGCAGCCCCTCGATCTTTGGCGCGAGTTCGCTCAACGGGTAGAGCCCCTTTTTGCCGTTGCGGCCGGGGTCGGCAATCAGGTACTCGCGCCCCCGTTTCCCGGCGATGACGACGAAGTGGTTGTTTTTGGGGAGCCGCACGCGGACGATCACCGGGTTGCCGCGCATCAGGTTCAGGTCGATCCGCGCGTACGACGGGGCGGCCTCGTAAGCGTGCTCGGCCACGCCGGGGTGAAACTCCGCCGCTTTTTCCCAATAGATCCACCCCTGCGGCGTGTACCCTTCGCACCCCTGAAGGAAGGTGTTGAGCCGCCCCGGGTCGAGGTCGATCCCGTAGGTCGCCAGGACCATCGCGGCGGAAGCGACCGCGCACCCTTCTGCGTGGAGAGTCGCCTCCGTCGGCCCGAGCAGGTCCTCCTTCCAGCGCGGGTCGCCCTGGGCAAAATGCGGCACGGGCAGGATCACTTCACGGAAGAAATAAAGGCCGCCGCGGGAGGAAATCGTCCCGGCGCACAACCAGTAAAGCAGGCTCATGATGAGAAGAAAAAGAGGGACGACCCACGCCAGCCGCCGCAGCAGTCGCCGCCGCCTGCGATGCAGCCATTCCCCCAGCAGGGCAAGGCGGCGACGGGTTGGCGGACGGTAACGGATCGACATCGGGAAAAGGAAAGACTACTCCGGCGGGCGCGGTGCGTTGCCGGGGCGCTTCGGGGTTTTGGAAGTGTAACGGAAGTAAAGATTGCGCATATAAATGGGCAGCGGCAACAGATTCATCATCACCCCGACGGAATCTTTCCGGTAAATGGCGAAATAACTGAGCGTCAACAGGCTTCCCAGCAGGCTGCACTCCCAGAATCCGAACGGAATGACGCTTTTTCTGGCCCGTTCCGAAGCGATCCATTGCAACACGAAACGGGAGCCGAACATCAACGCGCCGGTCCACCCGACGATCTTCCACGGCGTGACCGTGATGGTGAGTCCAAAAATAACCACTTCAAAAGGCATAACGCGCGATTTCTGGGCGATTTCCCGATGAAATGCAACCGTCGATTCTGCAAAAGCGTTTTGAAAAAGGAAGGGCACCCCGCCCTTCGCGGTTGCGCCCGCACGTGCAACCGTTCTCGACATTCCAACGCCAAACCCTTATAACGCCTTTCGTGCGTCACGCCGCCCTTGTTTGGAGGCGAGGCGTACGTCGCAAAGAACGTTTACCTTTCTTTCTCCATGAACCTGCTTCGCTTCCAACCCGGCGCAGCCCTCGCGCTGACGCTCGCCCTCTTTTTCTCCCTGACCGGCCTCTCCCGGGCGCAAACGGAGACCAGCCGCCGCGACGTGCTCGCGTTCCAGGCGTCGATCGACGGGAAGACCAAGGAGATGACGATCGCCATCCGGAATCTTTCGCCCGAAGTGATCGTTTTTTACGTCGATTCGTTGAGCAACCCGCAGATCACCGGTTCGCTCCTCCTCCCCGACGGGGGCGGCGAGCGCGAAGTCCTCACCGGCTGGGCCAAGGGGGAAAACCCGGCCGTGCTCCGCAGCCGCGACGGAGGGAGTCACAAGGGGCCGATCATCGCCCTCGCCCCGCAACAGGAACAGCAGGTGACCGTCAACCTCAAAGGGTGGTTTGACCGTTACCACCAGCAGGAAGGCAAGCTGCCGATCGGCAAATCGGGCGAACGGCTCGTCCTGCGGCTCGCATTCCTCGACCTGCTGCAACCGGGGGTCGTCCCCGGCGCGACCATGACCGCCGGGCCGACGCTCACCTTCGCCGCTCCCGCCGCCAGCCCGACGCCGACCCAGGCTCCCGCCAGGACCGACGGGGGCAGCCGCTGATTTCAAGGGCCCATTTCGAAGCAAATCGAAGCAAAAAGAGGCGACCGGCTCCGGCTTCCAAACGAAAGAAGAATGGCCTCTCCGGAATCTCCTTTTCCGAAGAGCTGATCGCGCCTTGTCCGGGCGCTTTCCCTTTTTTTCCGCCATCCCTCTTTTTTTTAATCATGACCGTTGCCCCTTCTCCCCACCCCCACCGGGTCGTCATCACCGCCGCCGGCATCGTCAGCCCGCTCGGGCTCGGCCTGTGCGAAACGCTCGACGCCCTGCGGCATGCCCGCAGCGGTATCGGCCCGGTGTATCATTTTGACGCAAGCGGCTGCCGCTCGCAGGTCGCCGGGCAGGTCGACGAAACGGCGCTCGCCGACGATCCCCGACAGAAAAAATGCCGCTCTGCACGCCAGCACCGTTCGGGGGCGATGTGGCTCGCCGCCATGACCGAAGCGCTGGAGGCCGACCCCCGCTTTTCCCCGGAACTCGCCGTGGTCGGCACCACCAGCGGCGGGATGAGCTTCGGCGAAGCGTTCTTCCGCTCCCTTCAGGAAGAAAGCCCCAAGGACGAATACCGCCGGGGAGCCGCGCGGCTGGCGCACTACGCCCCGCAAAAGGCGGTGATCGACGCGCTCGACACCTTCGGCTTCCGCACGCCGGTCCAGATCGTCGCCAACGCCTGCGCTTCGGGCACCAACGCCATCGGCCACGCCTTTGAACTGATCCGCAACGGCCGCAGAAGCAGCATCCTCTGCGGCGGGTACGACGCGATCTCGGAAATGGTCTTCATCGGGTTCGACTCCCTCCAGGCTTCGACCCCGGAGGTGTGCGCTCCCTTTGACCGCAACCGCACCGGGCTCGCCATGGGCGAAGGGGCCGCCGTCCTGACGCTCGAGGCGCTCGAAAGCGCGCTTGATCGCGGCGCACCGATCCTGGGAGAGATCACCGGCTACGGCCTTTCGACCGACAACTACCACCTGACCCAGCCGCACCCCTCGGGCATCGGCCCCCGGCTCGCCATGCAACGCGCGATGGCTTCGGCCCGCCGCGCGCCGCGACAGATCGACTACATCAACGCCCACGGCACCGCCACCCCGTTCAACGATGCCACCGAAGGGGCGGCGATCGAGGAGCTTTTCGGCAAAAATGGCGTCCCGGTCAGTTCGACCAAGGCGCTCATGGGGCACTCGCTCGGCGCGGCGGGCGCGGTCGAGGCGGTTTTTTCGCTGCTCGCGCTCCACCACCAGTTTCTCCCCCCCAATGCCAATTACCGCGAGCCTGATCCGCAATGGAGTCTCGACATCGTGGCCAATGAACCGCGTTATCAAAGGGTGCAGACGGTCATGAGCAACTCCTTCGGTTTCGGCGGGACCAACGCCTCCCTCATCCTGGAAAGTTATCGCGACGGAGGGGGCCGATGAGCCTCGTCGTTGCCGGGACCGGGTGGGTGACCCCGCTTGGGTGCGGGCGCGACGAGGTTTTCGATCGCCTCGCCGCCGGGGAGAGCGCCGCCGTGGAGGCGCTGCCCCCTTCCAGCGACGACCGCCGCGCGGCGCGCCACCGGCAGGCTCCCCAATGGTACGTCCCCGTGCCCGACCGGTTGACGGCGGGAACCGCGAAGATGCCGCGCATCCGGCGCTCCAGCGCGATCACCCACCTTGCGATGACAGCGGGGCTCGCCGCGCTGGAGGAGGCCGGGCTACCGCTTTCTCCCGGGGGCTTCCCGCCGGAAATCGCCGCGCGCACGGCGGTCGTTTTCGCGGTTTGCAGCGGCGGCGTGCAATACACCCGACGGCTTTACGAAAAAATCGTCCACGAAGGGGCTTCCGGGGCTAGCCCGCTCCTTTTTCCCGAAACGGTCTACAACGCCCCGGCAAGCCACCTCGCGGCCGCGCTCGGCCTCGACGGGATCAGCTACACCCTTGTCGGTGACGGCTCGGTCGGCCTCGCCGCACTCGGTTTTGCCGAGGAACTCCTCGCCTGCCATCCGGAACTCGACCAATGCGTGGTCGTCGGCAGCGAGGAGAGCGACTGGATCTTGTGGGAAGGGTACGCGACATGGCGGCTTTGCGCGAAGGAGCCGTGTGTGCGCCTTCACCGGTCGCCCCCTGCCGGGATGTTGCTCGGGGAAGGAGCCGTCGCGCTGGTGGTCCGCCGCCCGGAGGAATCACCGGGGCCGCGGATCGCCACCGCCGCAACTTCCTACGCCCGCCGCCGCGATGCCGCCTCCGCGCTGGGCGATCTCCTCGCCTCCTCCGCCGCGCCGTGCGACTGGGTCGTCGGTTCGGCCAATGGAACGTGGATCGATGCCGTCGAGGCCGCCGCGCTCAAGCGCCATCTCCCCGGAGCCCCCACCTTTTACCCGAAGCAGGCGCTCGGCGAAGCGCTCGGCGCGGGGAGCCTCCAACAGGTCGCCCTCGGGCTTGTGGCGCTGGAAAAAGGGATCATCGGCACCCCGGAAACCGGATTGCCTCACAAAATCGCCGTAACTTCCCTCGGCCTCAACCAGCAGGCGGGCGTGGCGTGGATCGGGCGGGGTTAGGAGTGTCCGCCCCGGCCATCCCGACGATCCGATCAAGCCCCCTCGCCTTCCAACTCGTCGTTGTCGTCGAACATCGTGCTGATCGGCATCTCGGGCCGTTCGCGCATGTCGAGGACGATCGCCTGCAACAACATCTGGAAGCCCAGGATCATCGGCAGCATCGCCAGCGCCACGGTTCCGGCGCTCTGTTCGGGGCCGCCCGACCAGTTGTGGCTCCAGCGGATCAACCCGAAAAGGCCGCCGCCGAAGAAGAGGAGCGAGCCGGTGATCAGGAACACGGTGACGATGTTGATGTTGTAGATGAAATAACGCCACCAGATCCGCAGGCAAAGCCCCTTGAGCAGCTTGACCGGGAAACTCCAGAGGATGCGCCACGGGTTGAGCGAGCTGGTTTCGTCCTCGTAGATCGCGGGGATCGGGACATCGACCGCCGTCGCCCCGGCGATGTTCAACTGGACCAGAAAGCTGATCTCGAAAAAGTAGCGGCGGTCGAGCCGGTGAAGGTTGAGCAGGCGCAGTGCGGCGCTGTGGACGGCGACGTAGCCGTTGGTCGGGTCGGAAACATGCCAGAAGCCGCTTGCCGCCTTGGTCAAAAAGGTCAACCCGAAGTTGCCGAACCGGCGCACGGGCGGCATCCGTTGCAGCGCCGTCAGGTCGTAAAACCGGTTCCCCTTGGTGAAATCGGCCTGGCCGCGACAGATCGGCGTGATCAGCCGCCGCAGGTAGCGGGCGTCCATCTGCCCGTCGCCGTCCATCTTGACGATGATCTCCATACGGGCCTCCAGCGCTGCCTCAAACCCGGTGACCATCGCGCCGCCGACCCCCTGGTTGACCTCGTGAAAGAGGACTGTCAGCTTCGGATGCGAGATGTTTTCCTGCAAAAACCGCCCCGATTCTTCCGGGCAGCGGTCGTCGACCACGAAAATGGCGTCCACCTTGTCGAGCAGCGACTCGACCACGCCGACGATCTTGTGCCGGACCCGGTAACACGGGATGACGACCGCCACGCTCACGGGCCGGGCGGCGCGCGACGAAGCCGGTTCAGACTGCGCGATCTGCTGCGACACGGTGAGGGAACGCTCTTGCAAGGTGTTCATGGTAAGGCTCGATCCGGAAACCCGCCCGGGCGAGTTCATCCAGGCGGCCCATCGTTTTGGCACGGTTGAAATAAAGCAGCGAGTTAAAAAAACGGCTCCCGTTGACTCCCTCGTTCATCACCCGCTCCTGCTCCGGGTCGCAGTCGTACGGATGAAAGTAGCCGACGACCGGGGTGCCGCGCGCCAGCAATGCCGCGAAACGCCGCCGGATCATCCCCATCGGCAGGCAACGGAAGTAGGTGCCGCTGCCGATCGGCACGCGCAGCAGGCCGACCCGCGCGAGCGTGACGGGGAGCTCCACCAGCCCATCGATCTCCACCGGCGCGTCGCCAAACCCGGGCCAGCCGTGCAGCGGGTTGCTGGCCGGGAGAACGGAACTCGAGTAGGTAAACCCGAGCCCTGCCAGGACTTCGTACGCCCAGCGGGTCCGCTCGGTCAGGGAAAGGACCGGGGCGCGGAACCCCTGGATGCGCCCGGGGACCGCCGCGTGGAGCGCGTCGAGGTTGCGCCGCAGATCGTCGCGAAAGGTCGCCGGGGTGTAGCGGTCCAGCGTCCGGTGCGCGTCGGTGTGGCACGCCAGTTCGTGCCCTTCGGCGGCGATGTCGCGGATCGTCCCGGGAAAAGCCCGTGCCGTCTCGCCGACCACGAAAAAGGTGGCGCGCGCCCGGTGCCGCCGGAGGAAGGCGAGGTAACGCTCCGCCAGCTCCGGCAACGGGGTGCGCCGGAAGCTCCGGTTGCCGCCGACGGCGGAAAACTCCTCCAGGTCGACGCTGAAAAGGAACGTCCGATCCTCGCTCATGCCGGTCGCGCCGGTTGGCTTTCACGAGGGGTGTCCGCCGGGGAGGCCGGACGCCGCCGGTTGCGGTAATGACGGACGAGGCGTTCCACGACGATCGCGAAAAGCACGACGGCCGCCCCCTCCGCCAGCACGATGTAGATCAACTGGTTTTTGACGTAACGGCTGACCTCCATCGTGTGGACGATCGCCACCGTCACGCATTTGCCAAAGCTGATGGAATAGAAATAGGCGGTGAGCGCGGTGGGGATCACCAGATCGGAGAAACATCCTTCCCGGCCCGCACGCTTGCGCGCCTCAAACAGGAGATAACCGCCCAGCCCGACCGTGAAAAAGAGGCCGATGATGTTGACCGGGCGCAGGAAGCGGTTGATCCGCCCGACCGAGCCGCTCTGCCGCCAGAGATCGTCCGAGCCGAGTTGAGCGCGGATGTCGGCAAGGTAGGTCTCGTAGACCGGGAGCGGTTTTTTGAGCGGATCGAGCGACTTGAGCGAACGCTCCGCCTGGAAACCCATTTCGATCTTCGCCTTGCCCCGGTCAAACGGGTCATCCCGCAACCGGATGTACTGGAGATATTGCGTGACGATCTTTCCGAGCATCTGCCCCGGCCGGGCCCGCCACGCCTGGAAATAGTAGTGCTGGCAGAATCCTTTGAAACCGGCGTTGTCCCGCTTGTAGTGATCCGCGAGGACGGAGACGACCGAGTCGCGGATCGTCCCATCCGGGTTTCTGCGCCGGTACATCAGGTTGTCGGCGTCGAAGCCGAGGCTGGTGTACGCCTTGGTGTCGCGATCGAGTTCGATCTTGACCAGTTCGGCGACTCTCGCGATCAACGCGCGGTCAAACGGCGGGTTTGGCGAGGCGACATCCGCTTCCAGCAGCGGGTAGATGATATGGGCGTTAAACGAAAAAAGAAGCTGGGAGAGGAAACGCTCCGCCCTGGGGTCGTGCTTTGCGGCGAGCTGCTTTTCGGGGTACCAGAGAGTCACCGCGACCACCGCGACCGGCAGGACGAGTACCGCACTCTTCCAGAGCCAGCGCCCTTTGAGATGCAGGAAGGAGTGGAGCAGCGGGAGGACCGCGGTTCCGGCGGCCAGCCCCCAAGCCGGTTTGAGGAAGTAGACCAGCAGGGCGTCAAAAACCAGGGCCGCGCCGAGGAAAAAGGCGAGCCTGAGGTTCTTCTTCCGGTAAAAGGCGATCACGTACTCCACCGCCAGCAGCGGACAGAGGATCGTGAAAAAGGGAAAAATCGCTTCGGGCCGGATCGAGTGCTCCATCAGCAGCGTCCCCTTGGAAAGGAGGTAGCTGGCGAGGATCGAAAGCCCCGTCAACCAGTAAACCACGCGGGTGACCCGGGTCAGCGGGAAAAACAGGGCGAGCCGGTGCCAGATCCAGATGAGCGCCGCCCCTCCGGCCAGACCGAAGGCGTGCTGGATGAGCGCGATCGGCGTAAAGCTCCCGGTGGTTTTCAGGATGCCGTAGACAAAGAGCGGGTATGGGAAACTGCGGCCGTTGGTATGGACAAAGTCGTCCCCCATCAGCTTGCTCAGGCCCGGAAAGAGGTATCCCCAGACGTCGGGATCGCTGAACGGGGTGTGCGGCAGGGCGAGCCGGGCTGCGATCGCCTTCACAAAAAGAAGAACCACCGCCAGCCAGAACGCGTACCCGGCCCATTGTTCCATCCTGCCCGGTCCGGTGGAGGGGCCGCTGGCTGCTTGGCGCGAAGACATAGAGAGGTGGTTGTACGGCGGGGTGGGTGGGTTGTCAAGGCAGGGACCGGACGGGCGGAGGGCGTTCTTTTTTAACGACAACCGGGCTGAAACCGGCGTAAGTTGCCCCGCCACCGCCAATTTTTTCTTCCCTGTCCATGTTTTTTATCCTTGGTTCCGGTCCCGCTTCCGTTTCGTGTGCCGTGGCGCTCGCCAACCGGGGCGTGCCGGTGACGATCCTTGACATCGGCCGGACGCTGGAGCCGGAGCATCGCGCCGTGGTCGGGCGGATGAGCCGCCAGGGCCGGGACGAATGGAGCCGGGACGACCTCGACCACCTGCGGCGCGGCGACCGCTCGGCGCGGCAGGGCTCGGTGCATGTCAAACTGAGCTACGGCTCCGCCTACCCGTATTCCGACCCCGGCGATTCGCTCCGCCCGCCGGGGACGCCGATCGACTTTCACTACTCCACGGCGCGCGGGGGGTTGAGCAACGTCTGGGGTTCCTCGCTCCTCCCCAACCGCGCCGGGGATATGGCGGCGTGGCCGGTGAGCCTCGCCGAACTGGAGCCGCACTACCGCGCCGTCCACCGTTTTCTTCCCTCCAGCAGCACGACCGACGCCCTCGCCGAGCTGCTGCCGACCTACACCACGCGCGGGGAAGCGTGGCCCTCCTCCCGGCAGGCGCAGGCGTTTTTGGACGACCTCCAGCGGCACCGGGCCCCGCTCCGCCGCTCCGGGCTTCATTTCGGGCGCTCGCGCATGGCGGTCGCCGTCAGCGGCGATGCGAAACGCCGCCCATGCAACGCGTGCGGCCTCTGCCTTTACGGCTGCCCGTATTCGCTGATCTACTCCAGCGCACAGACCCTCGACGAACTCCTCGAAGCCGGAAAAATCACCTACCTTCCCGGGCGAAAGGTCGAAAAACTCCATTCCACGGCGGCGGGGGTGCGGATCGAAGCCCGGCAGGTCGATACCGGCGCGCCGGAATTTTTTGACGCCTCCCGCGTTTTTGTCGGCTGCGGCATCCTGCCGACGGCATCCATCGTGCTACACTCTCTGGGGATCTACGACACTCCCGTCCCGATGCTCGACAGCCAATATTTCATCTTTCCCTTTTTCCGCCTCGCCAAGACCGACGGCGTGGAAGAGGAAGCGCTCCATTCGCTCTGCCAGGCATTTCTGGAGATCGACGACGCGCGGGTGAGCCGCAATCTGGTTCACATCGAAGTCTTCAGCTACAGCGATTTCCTCAAACAGGCGCTCATGGAGACGCCGTTGCGTTACCTGCTTAAAAACCAACGGCTTTCGGAGGAACTGCTCGGGCGGCTGCTTGTGCTGCAATGCTTTCTCCATTCGGATGACTCCTCGCAACTGGAGCTGGAACTCCTCCGCCCGGAAGGGGCCGCGGGGCCGCGCCTGAAGGTAACCCCCCGGCGTCGCTGGCGCAGTCTCTGGACGAGCCTGAAAGCGGGGTTGAAACTCTCCGCCAACGCCCTGCCGCTGGGCGGCCTGCCGGTCGTCCCGGCGATGCAGTTCGCCGACCCGGGCCGCAGCTACCATTCCGGTGGTTCGTTCCCGATGCGGGCCGCTCCCGAAGGGTTGCAGACCGACCGTTTCGGGGAACTCCCCGCGCTCCCCCGGGTCCATCTCATTGACGCCTCGGTCTTCCCGAGCATCCCGGCCACCAGCATCACGCTCACCGTCATGGCCAATGCCCACCGGATCGGCACGGAGGTGGCCTCATGACCGCCCCGCCCCCGGTGCTGCGGTGTGCGATGACCGGTGCGAGCGGCTATGTCGGCTCCGCCATCGCCCATGCCTTGAGGGCGCGCGGCTGGGGCCTGCTGGAACTTGGCCGCCGGGCGACCGTTCGCTCCAGCAGTTGGCACCCGTACACTTTGCGCGACGACGCCGCGTCGCTCCCGTGGGCCGGGATCGACGCTCTGGTCCATTGCGCCTACGATTTCCGGCTGACCGAGCCGGGAGAGATCGAGGCGGTCAACGTCGAGGGGAGCCTGCGCCTGCTCCGCTCCGCCCATGCCGCCGGGGTGCGCCGGGGGGTTTTCATTTCGTCGATGAGCGCCTTTGAAGGGTGCCGATCGCATTACGGGCAGGCCAAGGTGCGGATCGAAGCCGAAGCGCTCGCGCTCGGTTACAATGTCGTCCGGCCGGGGCTGGTCTTCGGCCCGCAGCCGGGCGGGACGATGGGTTCCCTCTACCGGGTGGCGAAACTCAGCCCGGTCCTGCCGCTCATCGGCGACGGCTCCTACCCGCAATACCTTGTCCACGAGGACGACCTCGCCGCGCTGATCGTCCGCCTCTGCTCACCGGAGCAGGAGCCGCCGGGGCGCATCCTTTCCGCAGCCAACCCGGAGCGGGTACCGTTTCGCGAAGTGCTCCAGAGGATCGCCGCCCGGCTGGAACGCCGCCTTTTTCTCGTCAACGTCCCGTGGCCGCTCGTCTTAAGCGGCGTGCGGACCCTGGAACGCCTGCGGCTCCCCTCCCCGTTCCGGAGCGACAGCCTGATCGGGCTCGTCTACCAGAATCCCGCGCCCGATTTCACGCTGCCGGAGACCCTGGCCGACCTGCCGTTCCGGCCATTTACGAGTTGACTTTCAATCCGGGCAAGATGGAGCGACTTTTCCTACAGCCCGGCTCACAGGCAGCGTATGGTTGGAAGCCAATCCCCCGGCTTGCCCGGGTCCCTGTCACGGGATCAAGGCGACGGTGGCAGAGACAAAGTAGTGATCGCTGGGATAGCGACCTTCATGATCGTCGCGAATGATTTCGGCGTCCTCGGCTTTCACTTTTCCGTGAAGAAAGATCCAGTCCATTTTTCCCATTCCGGGAAAGTGGGCGTTCTCGGCGGTCTGGTGGGCGAAGAAGATCTTTTCGAACGTTATGGGATCGACGCGCGTTTGCCGCTTCTCGTAAGCAGGGCCTTGAAATTGATGGAAGGTAAACCCAGGGTCTTCATCCCCGTGAATTAAGGCATAAGAATCGGTCCAACCGGCCTTGCGAACCAGTTCGACCGCCGGATTACGGGTATCAACGTTGAAATCGCCCGTGAGGATCTGCGGGTAATCCGAAGGGTAGGCATCGCCATCTTCGGTCAGCATCCGCGCCTGTTGCACGCACGCTTCCTGGATTTTATGGTCAAGATGCGCATTAAGCACGCGGAACTCCTTTCCTGACGCTTTGTCGATCAGGCGGACCCATTGTGCCATCCGGATACCCGCGCTGCCCCAGGAGCGGGAACCGGGCACGTGAGGGGTCTCCGAAAGCCAGTACCCGCCACTGGAGTATTTTTCGAGCCGGTCGAGACGGAAAGCGATGGCCAGGGCCGGGTTTTTTCCCAGCGGCTTTGCTCCGCCCATTTCCGTCCAGCCATATCCGGGAAGTTTTTCCTTCAGATAACGGAACTGGTTTTCGGCAAGTTCCTGAAAGCAGATGATGTCCGCCTTTTGCCTAAGAATGATTTCAGCGCAGAACTCCTTGCGGGCATCCCAGTTGTTCCCGGTTTTGGCATCCACGGAGTCGTATGTGGCGTGGCGGATGTTACAGGTGAGAATTTTGAACGTTTCCGTTTTGGGTGGCGTGTTCATATCGTCGGCTCGAACCGAAGCGAGCCAAGGCAGGAATGCTATAAGGATGATCGATTTGAGGAGTTTCAGGTGTTTGTTTTGGTTCATCTTTTCTAAAGACGGTTGCTTTTGTGTGGGTAGGGATGTTGTGTGCCGGTTGACTTGAAAGAGGTCGCTGTCTCCCAACGATGCCTTGAACAGAATCCGAAAGGTGACGGTGTTACGGAAGAGGGACTTCAATGGTCCTCGTCACGGGGAGGCCAAAGAGACTGTGGCAGAGACAAAGTAGTGATCGCTGGGATAGTGGCCGTCATGATCGTCGCGAATGATTTCGGCGGCGCTCGCCTTCATCTTTCCGTGAAGAAAAATCCAGTCCATTTTTCCCATCTTGGGAAAGTGGGCGTTCCCGGCGGTTTGCTTGGCGAAAAAGATAGTTTGAAACGTTACGGGATCGACGCGCATTTGCCGCTTCTCGTAAGCAGGGCCTTGAAAATGATGAAAGGTAAACCCGGGGTCTTCATCTCCATGAATCGAGGCATAAGAGTCGGTCCAACCGGCCTTGCGGACCAGTTCGACCGCCGGATTACGGGTGTCGACATTGAAATCGCCCGTAAGGATTTGCGGGTAATCCGGAGGGTAGGCATTGCTGTCTTCGGTCAGCATCCGCGCCTGTTGCACGCGGGCTTCCTGGCCAATATGGTCAAGATGCGTGTTGAGCACCCGAAACTCCTTTCCCGATGCCTTGTCGATCAGGCGGACCCATTCCGCCATCCGGATGCCACTGCTACCCCAGGAGCGGGAACCGGGCACGTGGGGCGTCTCCGAAAGCCAGTACCCGCCACTGGAATATTTTTTGAACCGGTCGAGACGGAAGGCAATGGCGTGGTAAGGATCTCTTCCCAGCGGGGTTTTTCCGCGCATTTCCGTCCAGCCGTATCCGGCGAGTTCTTTCTTCAGGAAAGAGAACTGCTTTCTGCCAAGTTCCTGAAAGCAGATGATATCCGCCTTTTGCCGGAGAATGATTTCAGCGCAAAACCCCTTGCGGGCATCCCAGTTGTTCCCGGTTTTGGCATCCACGGAGTCGTATGTGGCGCGGCGGATGTTACAGGTCAGAATTTTGAAAGTTTCCGTTTTGGGTGGCGTATTCCTATCGTCGGCTCGAACCGAAGCGAGCCAAGGCAGGAATGCTATAAGGATGATGGATTTGAGGAATTTCAGGTGTGTTTTTTGGTTCATCTTTTCTACGGCGTTGTTTGTACGATAACCCCGTCCTTGTCGTAAGCATCGGCGACCCCTGCCGCATAAAGATCGGCGGCATCAAGCAGGCGGATATGGCCGTCGAGAAAGAGACCGTTGACGCGCCCTCCATGCCGCAGGTGTACTTTGCTCACGAGGTCCGGGGTTCTGAGAAAACGGAAACTTTGTCTTTCCAGCGTCAAATCCTTCAATGTATCGGCGACCATGAGAAAGCTGGAAGGCTCTTTGATGGCAACGATATTAAAGCAATACACGGTCACTTTTCCGTCGTCGGACAATTGGTTATATCCGCCGGGAGCGCCTGCCATCCGGAATCCATAGCAATACCATTCCTGAACTTTTCGCCAGTCCAACGACGGGCAACCAAACGCCTTTCGAGCCTCCATGCTATTGTAGTTGGCCTTCCGCATCAACACATTATACCAACCATATTCTTTCATGGTGCCGCTTCCCCCGGCAAACAGGCGGCTTTTTCCGTTATTCTCCCCCAGATAGGCATGATAGAGAACACCTATCTGCCGGAGGCGATGGGTGCAGATTGCCGAGCGGGAATGCTCGGCGATCATCCTGACCGCGGAAGAAAGCAGAACGGCCAGAACCGCGAGAAGGAAGACCACAAGAGACAATTCCAGCACGGTAAAGCCGCGTGATTTTCCGGGGAGAAGGTTCATCGTGGGTTAATCGGGGTTCATTGAAAAGATCGTTCCATCAGTTGACCGATTTCCTCTCCGGAAAGCGCTTTTGCGGCAAGATAGATCCCCGTCATACGCCCTGCAAACGGATGCGCCACAGGAGGGATGCGCCCCGCCTGCGCCCCGATCCGGACATGGGGGTGATCGATACTGATCTGCAAGACGTCAAGCTGATCGTGGGCCACCAACACGCCGTTTTTATACAGTTTGACCTTCCCTTTGTCAAAGACGGCCGCCACATGCTGCCACCTCCGCCGCTTGAGATGCTCCGCAGGGGCTTCCCTGCGAACCGCCAGCGTCTGCCGGTCGCTCCCGTCCCCCACGATCAGCCTCCAGACACCCCAGGAGCTGACCAGCCGGAAGCCGCCCTTGCCCTCTTCGCGCAGGCAGGAAAAGATCTCTTCCCTGCGATTGACCTGAAGGGGAAGCAGAAAACAGGCGACCGTCAGCTCTTCGTACAGCCCCTTCCCCATCGCTTCGACTTCGACGAAAGCCTTCCCTGCCCCCTTCCCACTCTCGCCGGGGAACACCAGTTCCCCTCCCGGCCCGCCCAGCGTCCCCTTTTCCACTGATACAGACGCCTTTTCCTCGCCCTCCGCACCGAAAACACCCGGCTCTCCCAGCCAGACGAACGCCCTCTCATCCGCCGCCCGGAGCCCCGGCAGGGCCAATGCCAGAAACAGGACGACCACCCGGAAGACCTTATTCATAAGCCTCAATCTCAAGGATCTGGAGCGTGTCTTGTCCGCCTGCAACCTGATCAACCAACACCCGGAAAGCCAGCGCCTCCCGCCCCTCAAGCTTCACCTCGATATCGCTACCCTCCGTTCTCTGAAAAGTTGCCGCCGGGGTCCATTGTTTGCCGTCAAACGTCTCGACCCGCCCACTGGCGGCATTGGTGCCGAGGATCGCTATCCTGCGCGGTTTTCTCTTCTTGGGGAAATGAATCTCGGCCCCCGCCCCCTTTTCCATCTTCCGCACCTGATAGCCGGTCCCCCTGGCCTCTTTCATGCCATCAATAAGGGTGTAAGTGGCATAGCGATAGTTGGACGGGGAGGGCTTGATGCTCACGGTCGTTGCTCCATTCCATGAACCGGCGATGTTTTTGGTGTTGCTCCGTGCGGTTTGCAGAATCTCCTCTTCACGCTTTTCCACCGCCAGCCAATCGAGCGCGGGCGTCTTCATGGTTTCCGGCACCAGAATCGCCGATTCATGAGGTTCCAGATGAAGCGCCAGCCGCCCGTCGCGCAGCGCCAGCGTCCGTTTGGTCCCCAGCGCCTTCCATGCTTTGATTTCACTGATGGCGCGGTCGGCCATCACGGCTTCCACCGGTTTCCATTCGGTATTGACCACCATCACGACCGGCCCTGTTCCGGCATCTTTTCGGGCATCAAAGATCCCCCACAACCCACGGCTCTCGCCTTGAGGCTCGCGTGGAAGCTGCTTCTCCCGCAGGGAAAAGAAAAACTCAAACTCTTTGGATAGATAGGAAAGACTGGCAATGGCTGCGGGGATGTCCCACACCCGTTGCTCTGTAAACCAGGTGATCCCGCTCACCCCTCCGATCATGGCGGCGATCTGCTGGGAGCGCATCTCCCGCGCCGTCGGGTCGCGCGCCTCGGCCAGCTTATAATACTCGTAATTCATCGCCTGCATGGCCGTCCAGCGCGCCTTGAACGGCTCCTCGCCCACGGGAATGGCTTGCAGATGGGTGGTGATTCTGGCGAGCGAGCTGGAGGAGCCGCTCTTTTTACGGAAAACCGGGTAGCGATCCGGCATCGAAATATCCGCGCCTACCAGATAATTCTTCACCCCTTCAAAAGTATTATTGAGCACCAGGCAGGGCTTGTAGGGATCTTCCCCGGAAAGGATGTTGTAGATTTCCCTGAGCCGTTCCGGGCTGATCTGGCGAAGCTCCGGTTCGTCCGCCAGGTAATAGGCCACGACATTCGGATTCCCTTTGAGGGCTTCTGCGAAAGCCCGGTATTCAGGCTCCACGGCAGCTATCGGCACCAGTCCGTAACGCGATCGTGCCTCGCCGCCCTGCCGCCAGAGCCCGATAGCGGGGGCGGCATACGGCATGGAGTAGACCCCCGCCTCGCCAAGTTTCGCAAGGAGCGGCTTGACGTCCGCGGGGTTGTCAGTCCAGTTGCCGACCGGAGCGGCGACGTTTACCCGCATCCCCGGCATCGGCCGCTCCAGCATGGCGTCCCACTGGCCAAAACAATAGCCATAGAAGGGAATCGCCACCCCTTCCCTGCGGACGATCCCCAGATGGTCGATCCAGACTTCCCCTTTCTGGTACGGCAGTTTGCGGATCGTGCGGGCCACCACTTCCTTGTCTTCCGCTGTCTGTACGCTCACTTCCAGACGATGCTCCCCGTCGGGCAGCTTCGCGATACCCGGCACGACCACTTCCCACGTTCCCGCCGCTTCCTTGCTTACGGTGGCGGGAAGGCGGTCGCCATCCTGCGTCACCAGACTCCCTTTGATCTCTTTGGGCGTGATCCCCGGGTCCTGCAACTCCAGCCGGGCGCGCACCGCATCAAGTTTTTGCGTGGCAAAGATCGTTTCCCGATATCCGGGCTCGATGAGTTGAAGTTTCCACGAAGTATAGCCAAGATCGACCGGCACTCTCACCTGCGCCAACAGGCGGCCCGCATTGCCTGACTCGCTCACCTTGACCGTCACCTGCTGCCGGATCTCCCGGCGTTTTCCGAGCGCGATCTCCACCGTCGCCGTCTCATGATCGGAAGTCGCCAGCGCGACCCTTGGGGAAACTTCCCCCCGCTCCCCTTCCAGCGCCGCCTGAAGGCGCACCATCCGGTACGATCCCGTGGCATTGGTGAGATGGACCGGCACCCGGAGGGCAAATTCCTCTCCTTTGCGCACCATCGCCGGCTTGCCTGCGATCAGGTTCCACGCGAAGCGTTCCAGACCGGCGTCGGCGGGCAAGACCGCCGTGCCGAAGGTGCCAAATTCCCGCAGATTGTGCGGCACCGGGTTCCATGCATAAAATGAAGGTTTCTTCTTCCCGCGTTTGGCCCGATTGGTCGCCACCTGCAAGCCCCAGCTCTTTCTTGAAGGATCGAGCCCCAACTCGGCCAGCGGCACGGCTGCCTCCAGGCTCCATCCGGTCTCCGTCCGTTGGGTGGCCGTCTGGAATCCGGCGTTCCAGGCCCGATCGCCCAACAGCCCGCCCTGTACCAGATAATAATCGGCCACGACCCCGTCCGCGTTCACGATCCATTGAATCCCTTCGGAAACGTCCGGCCCGCATTGCAGGAAGACTTCGATGGAATCGTCGCCCGATAGCGGTCCATCGCGTTCGGTCTGCCTGGCGACCACCGGGAGTTGCGACTCGCGCACTTCCGCCGAGAGATAAAGCTTTTCACCATCGAGATGCAGCGAAAAGCGGGTGACCGCCTCCTCTCCCTGATGGTAGGCATTCCAGATAGCCTTGGCATAGACCGGCTCCTCCAGCTTTCCATCGACCACGATGGCTCCGGGGGCAATGGGCGCGATCTGCGCCGGTTCAACCGGCTCGACCGGTTTTGCGCCAACCACGCTCCCCGCGGTGAGCAGCACACCAAGCGAAAACCATTTCGCGGCAAAGGGGAACATCACGGAAAATCGGGAAGTCATCATCAATTACCGGCCAATATGCCTCACCTCTCTTCCCTTGCCCACTTCAGCAATGTGATCGGATACCATGATTTTGTGATCTCACCCCCCCCTTTTTTCCCTACCGAAGCTCGCTGGTAATGACTCCGTAGCGCCGACGCAGCGCCGTCATGAGATGATGCCCCGATGAAAAGCCGGTTTTCCGGGCGATCTCGGGGAGCGAAAGCGCGGAGCCTTTCAAAAGCGTTGCCGCCGCCTTGAGCCTCCGCTCGCGCAGGTAGGCTGCGGGAGAAGTCCCCATAAACCGCTTGAAGATCCGCGTAAAACCCTCGCGGCTCACCCCGCATTCGGCGGCCAGTTCCTTGACGGTGAAAAGCTCGTATTCATGCGCTTCGCAGAGCTTGACGACGGTCTCGATCATCATCGACCCGGTCAGCGGCTGGATCGCCTCCTGCCACCATTCCATCAGAAAGGTATAAGCCTGAACGCTCGTCTCCCAGCGGCTGCGCGGCTTTTTGCTCGCTACATCGGCAATGAGCCGACTGAGGCGGATCGCAGGCAGTGAATTTTCCCGCAGTTCCACCACCGGCCCGAACTGATCGCGGAACTGCCTGAAAGCATCCTTGGCCATCGGTCCCAGAAAATCAATCCATGAAAAAGTCCAGGCTTCCCTCCCTTTTGGCGGGTAATAAAAGCGGCCATTCTCGGGTTGCAGGGCGATGAAGGCCTTCTCGGGCCGAAGCTCCCATTTCCGTCCCTCAAGCTCAAAGATGCCCCGCCCGGAGAGCGTCCACTGAAGAATCACCCTGTGTCTCCGGGGAAGATCACTATCCACACGAAGCTCATAACTGGGAGAAGTCCGCGTCTCCCGGACTCCGGCTTTCGTCGCGGTAATGATCGGCTCATGGTGCATTTCGTTCACGATTTTTGATAAAAAAGGGGGAGAACAAGAGGACACGATCACAAAACATCAGCATCAGATCACATCAGCAGGGTTGAATCATGACAGGGAAAACAGGACGCTCTGTGCGTTATTCATACACTTCGCTCCACCCTTCGCACAAGCAGAAACAGCCTCCCTCCCGTTCCGGGAAACCGGTGATGGAGAGAGGGATAAGAAGCTAGTTTTCTCGAAACGGATCATCATCCTCCACCGCCAATGCTTCATCCCCCCCCAAACGACCAAACCCATGATCAAGAAAACCCTCCCTATCCTCCCGAGTCTGGCCGCGCTTCTCCTCCTCGCCAACAGCCCTCTGATGGCGCTGCAAACCACCTGGCTGGGCGACCACCAAGACTTATGGAATGATGACAGCTTATGGACCGCCGGCCGCCCGACCGCTACCTCGGAGGCTCATTTCAACGATTTCGACGGACTCGTTAGCATCAACTTCAATCAGGGCTACGGCACGGACAATCCTCTCGGCATTCGCAATGCAGGAGCCCTTACCAAGACCGGCGAAGGTTTTACGCGCATCGGGGCGGTTAACGATAAGATCGTCGGCGTCCTTAGACTGCACGGGTTGAGCACCACGATTGGGGATGAAAGCGTCACTCTGCTCATCGGCAATTTCGGAACCGACGGCGTCTTTCAGATCAATGGCCCATCCACGCGTCCTCTCGAGCTGGAACTCACGGTCACCGGTGTCATGCACGCCGACCGGTCGATCATTCTTAATGCGCCGGTCACCGGCAATGGCGGCATCATCAAAACCGGAAGCAGCAGCCTACAGTTCTTCCCAATCAACAGCACGGTTTTCCGTAGCAACACCTATACGGGCGGTTTCACGCTCCGCGAGGGTGTGGTTCGATTTGCCGACTCCGGAACGGCCAACGAAAACCCGTTTGGCGCCGGCACGCTGACACTTGAAAACGGAACCGTGCAATCCTATAACGACGGCACGCTCACCCGCACCCTCTGGAACCCGATCGTGCTGGCGGGGACGATTCAACTCGGTTCCGCCGACACAGCCGCCAATAACGCCGATTTCATCACCGACGCCTCCAACAGCCAGACCACCACACTGACCGCTGACAGCACCCTCACCCTTCACAACACGACCACGTGGAAACAGGCGATCTCCGGCGATTTCGAGCTGGCCAAAGCCGGCGCGGGCACGCTGATCCTCGAAGGAGAGAATACCTACTCGGGCGCGACCAGCGTGGAAGCCGGGGCGTTCCATGTTTCCGGCTCTCTGGACAACGCACAGGTCACAGTGGCCGACGGGGGCGCTTTTTCGCTTCTCGAAGAGGGAATCTTGCGCTTCCAAATCACCAGCGCAACCGAAGCCGACCGCTTCACCCTGGAGAGCGGCGGGAACGCCTTGTTCGACGGCACGCTGGATCTCGCCTTCGGCCAGGCCACGGAAAACGCCACCTGGCAGCTCTTTGACGGCACAGCGGCAGGCGACTTTACCAATCTCGAAGCCATCACCTTGAGCGGGGCCTTCGAAGGCGCGCTCTCGCTGACCGGGCTCAACCTCTGGGAAGGCACGCTGGGCGATTCCACCTTCGTCTTCCAGACCGATACCGGCCTCCTTTCAGTGACCACCATCCCGGAACCGGGCACCCTCTCCGCCCTCCTGCTCGGCATGGCCATCCTCGGAGCCGTCCGGTTTGGAAAAACGCAATCGTAAACCCAGCGCTGTTGACTCAAGGCGCGGCAGCGCCTGGGGCGGACCTCCGCGTCCGCCGCGTCGCTGGAGGTTGTGCCGGGAACCAACGTGCGAACTATGGCGTCGGTTCCGATACGGTCGGCACTTCACGCAAAGAGATCTTCCTGATGTACAGGATAGCTTCCTTTTCAGGGATGCGATTCCAGTTCCACCGCCTCACCATCACTTTGACATAGCGTGTCCCTTTCCAGAAGCGGTCCTTCGGCGTGCCAAAAGGCGCTTCGCCATGCAGCACGGTCTCATACTTCGTCCACGCCGTCGGCACCCATCCCTGGGCCACCCGGTGAAGCCCCGGCTCCCAGGCCTGGTGTTGCCGCACCGTGGTTCCCGCCGGGAAACTTTTCGTCATCGGTTCTTTCAGGGTGACTTTCCATCCCTCCGGGGTCTTTTCCGCTTTCTCGACCTGCGGCGAGACCGTAAAATTGGGAAGATCGGAGAAATCCTCTTTCGCCCCGAACGCCAGAGCATGGTAGTGAGCCGGTTTGACCCAATGCCATCCGCTCTCCAGCCAGACTTCCCGGCTTCCCGCCTCCACCGGTTTGACCAGCGTTGTCAGCGTTCCCTCTTTCACGCCAACATGGCGGATCGAGATCAACCGCTTCCGCGCGTCGTACATGTAAACCCCGAAGTTCGCGCTGGCAGGAGGGAGCCCCTCCGCAGAGCGCATCTCGGCGAGAAGATGGTAGCTTTTGGCCAGGTCCACCTCAATCATCGGTTCCAGAAGCCAGATTCTTTTGTTCCGAAGAACGAAAACCTCTTCACCCTCCAGAGTCGAGCGTTCCAGTTCGTTTCCCTGGTCATCCTTCGGGCTGCCGTCCCGAGGGTTGCCATCGAAAAAAAGCTCCCCGCCCTGCAAGGCGGAGGATGAAAGGATGGCCGTGATGCAAACGGCTTTGGCGACAGGGAGAAATCCGGTTTTCATGGAAAAGGAGAATGGCGATTTTCATTCTCAAAGAATAACTATCTCATGTGATCGGATCGTTGGATTGTGTGATCAGACCGCTCTGCGGACGACTCGTGGCGCGCCAAGTTTGGGCTGCGCGTTTTGATGTCGGCAGCGCGTTTTGATGTGCGTTTTGATTGCGATCCCGGCGAAAATGTGAAACGCTCGCCCCTCATATGCAATGGTTGCTCGACGGGTTTGTCATCCTCCTCTACTTCGTGGCCGTTCTCGGCATCGGGATCTACAAAGGCCGGGGGAGCAAGACGATGGAGAGCTTTGCCATCGGCAACCGCGACATCCCGTGGTGGGCGGTGCTTGCCTCCATCATCGCGGCGGAAACAAGCGCGGCGACCTTTCTCGGCGCACCCAACGAAGGGTACGCCCATCGCAACTTCACCTACGCGCAACTGGCGCTCGGCACCGTGCTGGCGCGGGTCATCATCGCGTTTGTCTTCCTCAAGCCGTATTACGACTACCGGGTCGTCTCGATCTACGATTTCCTGAGGGTCCGCTTCGGCACGCGGACCAAAAACGTCGCCTCCGGGCTTTTTCTGTTCACCCGTGCGCTCGCCAGCGGGACGCGGCTTTACGTTGCCGCCGTGGTGCTGGTGCTCGCCTACGAGATGATCACCGGCGTGGAACTGACCCTCATGCAGCAGCTCTGGGTCTACATCGGTTCGCTCACCTTCCTTTCGGTCATCACCGCGATCTATACGACGATCGGCGGGATCAAGGCCGTGGTCTGGACCGACGTGATCCAGGCGACCGTCATGTTCGGCGCGCTCGGGTTTGCCATCTGGCTGCTGCTCACGCAGATTCCCGGCGGTCTCAATGGAGCGCTCGCCATCCTGCAAGGGCCGAAGGATCTCGCCTTTTTTGACAGCGGCATCCAGCCCGGCGTCTCGTTCCTCGGCAACGTACGCGGCATTCTGGAGAGCGATTACACGATCTGGTCCGCCCTGCTCGGGGCCACCTTCCTGACGATGGCGACCCATGGGACCGACCAGGACATGGTGCAACGGATGCTCACCGCCAAGAACTACACCAAGAGCCGTCTGGCGCTGATCGGCTCGGGGCTGGCCGATATTCCGCTGGTCCTCTGCTTTCTCGCCGTCGGCGTGCTGCTCTGGGCGTTGTATCAGGACCCTGAAAAGCTCAACCCGTTTGCCTACTACATCCTCCACGGCATGCCGCCGGGGGTGCGGGGGCTTTTGATCGCCGGGGTTTTCGCGACGGCGATGGGGTCGCTCTCGACCGCGCTCAACGCGCTCGCCACCAGCTTCACCGAAGATTTCTACCTGCCGTACATCCGCCCCGGGGCGACGCAGGCGCAGATCGTCCGGACCGCCCGCTGGGGTACGGTCATCTTTTCGATCCTGCTGATCATCATCGGTTCCGTCACGGCGTATGCGGCGATCGTCCTCCAGGCGCGGATCATCCCGATCGTCCTCGGCATCTTCGGCTACACCTACGGCTCGCTGCTCGGGATTTTCCTGATCGGGATGCTGACCCGCACGCGCGGTAGCGAGGTCGGCAACCTGATCGCCATGTTCATCGGGTTCGTCGTCGTGGCGCTCTTCAGCGGCCTGCACAACGACATCTGGGTGCTCTTTCACCCGATCGAACACGAAGTCCCGCTCTGGCAGCCCGACTGGCTGGTCCGGGTCACCTTCCCGTGGCGGATCATGATCGGGACGATCGTCACCGTCGCCGTCGGCCTCCTCTTCCGCACGCCGAACCGGCAGGTGGAACTGGCAAGGGAACACGTCGCCAGACAGGCGGACAAGCCGATGCCGGAGGCGTAGGGAGTTACCGGGAGCGGAGCACCCCGTCCAACTGCCAGTCATTCCCCGCAAGGAGCGCTTCGGCCTCCGCCGGGGTCACCCGCAGGGTGCGGGCCACGGTGCGGATCGCCCGCTCGCGCAATTTGACGTTGGAGACCCGTACGCCCGACATCAGGTTGCCGCGCACCTTGCCGAGCCGGATCATCGCCCCGGTGGAGAGGAGGTTGAGCGCCAGTTTCGTCGCCGACCCGGCCTTGAGCCGCGTGGAACCGGTGAGCAGTTCCGGCCCGGTCGGCAGGTCGATCTCGATATCCCACGCCGGAGCGTGCCGTTTGCGCGCCGGGTTGCAGGTGAGCAAAACAGTATGGGCCAGGGCGGCACGGGCCTCGTGCAACGCGCCGAGCACAAACGGCGTCCGCCCGCTGGCGGTGATACCGCAGACGACATCCCCGGCCTGCACGCGGTGGTCGAGGATCGCCAGCCCCCCGGCTTCCGGGTGGTCCTCGGCCCCTTCGACCGAACGGTAAAGCGCGGTCGCCCCACCGGCCATGATCGCCTGCACGATGCGCGGATCAACCCCGAAAGTCGGCGGGATCTCGCTCGCGTCGAGCGTACCGAGCCGACCGCTCGTCCCCGCGCCGACGTAGAAAAGCCGCCCGCCGCGTCGCAACGCTCCGGCGACCAGTTCGATCGCTTCGGCCAGCGTGTCGCGCGCGGCCTTGAGCGCTTCGGCGACGTGGGCCTCCTCCGCGATGAAAAGATCGACCAGTTCCAGGTTGGAAAGTTCGTCGAGCCGGGCGGAACGGGGGTTGACCTGCTCGGTCGCGGCGTTGGCCAGTTCCTCCGTATCGACTTCCAGCGCCGGGGCGATCGGCGGGGCATACCGCGCGAACGGGCGGGCGAGCGGAGCCGTCGGCGGGTTCCGGCGCGAAGCGAGCCAGGCGGCTCCCTCGGCTCCCGAAACGGTGCAGACCGCAACGTTCGCCTTCGGCAAGAATGCCGCGAGCCGCTCCTCAAACCGCCCGACATATTCCGGGTAATGGACGAAAAGCCCTCCCTGCAACCGGATATCGGCCTGCGGCAGCGCCAGCCGACGGGCGACCGCAGCCGCCCCTTCGGCGAGAGTTGCGGCCCCTTCGTCGAGGATCGCCGCCATGGCGCGGTCCCCCTCCTTCGCCGCTTCGAACACCACGGGGGCCAGCCGGGCGATCGCCATCTTTTCGGCATCGGCAGCCCACGCGATCAGGTCCTCCAGCCGGTTGAGACCGAGGCGGGCGAGGATTGCTTCGCCGGGCGAGGTGACGCGGCGGGTCAGATCGTAACTCCAGAGAACCTGCCGGAGCGCCTGCATGGCGAGCCGGTAACCGCTCCCCGCGCTCCCGAGCAGGTGCCCCCACCCGCCCGCGTTGTCGGTGAGATCGCCGCATTTTCCGGTAATCGCCGAACCGGTCCCGGCGATCACGGCCACGCCGTCGGCTCCGTGAAACGCGGCGGCAAAGCCCGACTCCCGATCGCTCCCGACGAGGATGGCGGCATCGGGCCAGACCCCGCGCACCAGCGCGCGGAGGCGTTCATGGTCCCCCTCGGTCACACACCCGGCAAGAAAAACGCCGACATCGGTCGCTTCGGGAGGCAACACCCGCAACAGGCGTTCGAGCGATTCATCGGAGATCAGCCGGAGGTTGGAAGGCGGCAAAATCCCCGAACGGGGGGCGACCGGCGCGGCGCGCTCCCCCGGTTCGGCGATGGAATACGCGATCCATTCCGTTTTCGTACCGCCGCCTTCAATGCCGAGAATGGTTTTCATGGTTCACGTGGGGAAAGTAACGATCCCGAAGGGATCCTATTAAAAAAGAAGCCGCAACAATGTAAAAAGCCCGAAAAAGGCGAGCCCGATCAGTAGCAGGACGCCGCCGATCAACCCGCCGACGAAAAGCCAGTCGCCGGTGGTCGAGGCGCGGCGCGGCCCGGCGTGCTGCATCAGGAGGCGGTGATTCATCGCGTTCGACTTGAACCAGACCGAAAAGGCGTCGCCGACGATCGGGATCGCCCCGACCACCCCGTTGACCAGCACATTGAGCGCCATCCGCACCAGCACGATGCGCGGCAGCCCGTAACGCGCGCTGATGCCGATCAACCCGACGGAGATGAGCGAGCCGACCGAGTCGCCCAACCCGGGCAGCAGGCCGAGCAGCGGGTCGAGCCCGAAACGGATCTGCGTCCCCGGGACCTTGAAGGCGTTGTCCATCAAGGTCGCGACGAGGCGGACGATCGGGTCGTCGCCCATCCCTTCGGGAAAGAGCCCGTCAGGAAGCGACGAGGCGCCGCGCCGGGGCGGGATGACCTCGGCGTGCCCCGCCTCCTTTCCATCGACCTTGACGTTGTGTTTCTGAGCCATGGCGCTGAACGTTTTCCAACAAAAAGCAGAACCCATCTTATCAGGCTACGCAAATGCGCAGGCGTACGGCGGTGGCTTCCCGCGAGAAGAGGGGGAAGTTATTTCGCGTAACGGAAAATCGCCAGATAATGGCAGGCGGTTCCGGCGAGAACGAAGAGGTGCCAGATGCAGTGCGTAAACGGCACCCGTTTAAGGCTGTAAAAAATAACGCCGAGCGTGTACGCCAGCCCGCCCGCGATGAGCCAGTAGAGCCCGTCGGTGCCGATCTGCGCGTAAAGCGGCCGGATCGCCACCAGGCCGAGCCATCCCATGACGAGGTAGAGCACCGTGGAGAGTTTCCGCCGGGTGATGCCGTGGACCAGCTTCAGGTACGCCCCGACCAGCGCCATCGCCCAGATCACGGCCAGCAGCGTCCACCCCAGGGGCCCCCGGAGGACGGTCAGGGCAAAGGGAGTGTAGGTTCCGGCAATCAGGAAATAGATCGCCGCATGGTCGATCCGGTCGAGCCGTTGCTTGGAAGGCCCGGGGGGCAGGGTATGGTAGGTGGTCGAGGCGAGGTAGAGAAAAATCGCCGTGAGCGTGAAGATCAGCGCGCCCCAGACCGAAGCGGTCGAGCCATCGAACGAACGGTCGGCAATCAGGTACGGCCCGGCGGTCAGGATCACCACCAGCCCGAGGCCATGGCTGACGCTGTTGACGAGTTCCTCAAACCCCGTCTGCAACCGCACCGGGCGTCCCTCCGGGGTCGGGGGACGCTCGAGCGTGTGGTGATTGAGATCGGCCGGGTTCACCTTTTTTGGGTTACGGAGCGACAGCGGCCGTCTTGCGCTTGTTGGAAAGCTCGATCAGGTCGGTCAGGATGTTGAGCGTCTCGTGCTTGATCGGGTCGACCTTCGGCTCGTCATCCTCCTCGGGGAGGAAGGTCGGGGGCGCGATGTTGTGATCGTCCGCAGAGGGCTTCGCCTTCCCCTTGGTGGCGGCCTTCTTTTTGGGAGTCGGCTTCGGGGTCGGGGTTGGCGTCGGCGACGCTTCCGGCTTGTCGAGGTCGTTTTTGACCAGTTCCAGTTCCGGCTTGTCCACGTTGTCGAGCGTCAGCGCGTAGGCGACCAGTTCGGGCGTCTTGCGCTTGGCGCGTTCGGCGGTCCGCGCCTCCTTGCGCGCTTTTTCCCGTTCGATCTCCCCGCGGCGTTCCTTTTCGTTGAGTGAAAGGGTGTTGCTCTTGATCTTTTCGTCGCGCCGGGCGAGGTCCTCCTTCACATAGGTGAACTCAATGTCACGGGTGACGCGCCCCTTGGAAAGCTCGCGCAGTTCGTCGAGGAAAAGCGGCTGATCGACCCGGGTGTAGTTCGCCGGGGGGACTTCGTCGTACGGCATCGGCTTCTTGAGCGATTTTTCGCCGAAATCGTCGTGATCAAAGATCGACGGCAGCACCACGTCGGATGCAACGCCGTGAAGCTGGGTCGATCCGCCCGCGACGCGGTAGAATTTCTGGATCGTCAGCTTGAGCGCCCCGGCCTCGCCGTTGTTCCCCCCGAGGAACGGGATAAACCGGCTGATGTCGAGAAGCGTCTGCACGGTCCCCTTGCCGAAGGTGTGGCGATCGCCGACGATCACCGCGCGGCCGTAATCCTGCAACGCACCGGCGAAAATCTCGCTGGCGGAGGCGCTGAAGGTGTTGGTGACGACCACCAGCGGGCCGTCGTAAGCGACGCCGGGGTCGGTATCGCGCAGGACGCCGATCCGCCCGTTGGTCGGCTTGACCTGGACCACCGGTCCGCTCTTGATGAAGAGCCCGGTCAGGTCGACCGCTTCGTCGAGCGAGCCGCCCCCGTTGTTGCGGAGGTCGATCACGAGCCCCGCGATCCCTTCCTTCTTGAGCCGTTCGAGCAGGCGGCGGACATCGGCGGTCGGGCTCGTCTTCTTGGTCTCCATATCGCCGTAGAACGACGGAAGCGTGAGCCAGCCGAGCCGCTTGGTGTGGCCGTTGCTGTCCTTGACTTCGATGATTTCAGCCTTCGCCTCGGCCTCCTTGAGCTTGACCTCGTCGCGCACCAGTTCCACGACGGAACGGTTGCTCGGGTCGCCCCCGGCAGCCGGGATGATCTGGAGGCGGACGGTAGTCCCCTTCTTGCCGCGGATCAACTGCACCACCTTGTCGAGTTTCATGTCGATCACGTCGCTGAACTCGCCCTCTCCCTGTGCGACGGCGCTGATCCGGTCGCCCACTTTCAGGCGGCCATCCTTCTGCGCGGGGCCGCCGGCGATCAGGTCCATGATCTTGGTGTACCCGTCCTCACTCTGGAGCTGGGCGCCGATGCCGAAGAGCTTGAGCTTCATCGCGATGGTGAAGTTCTCCATGTCGCTCTGGCTCATGTACTGCGAATGCGGGTCGTAGGTCTGCGCGAGCGTGGTGAGAAAGAGGTCGACCACGTCGGCGTCGGTCTGTTCCTTCAGGTTCTTGAGCACCTGGTTGTAGCGCCGGGTCAGGACGTTTTTAGGCGTGTCGAGCGGGTGTTCGGAGAGTTTTTCCTGCAAAAACTCGTTTTCGAGCCAGTTGCTCCAGAGCTGGTCGGCCTCCGTCTCGTCCTTCGGCCACGGGGCTTTCTGGCGGTTGACGGTGATCGTCCGCTTGCTCTTGAAGTCAAACGGCTGGGCTTCGATGATCTCCAGGTTTTTGGCGACCCGCGCTTCGATCCGCGTCCGGTAGAGGTTGAAGATCTCGACCGCGGCGGAAGGGTTGCCGAGCAGGATGTCGTCGCTCAAGCGGGAGGCATACTTGAGCCGCAGCGCCTCCACATCCTTCTGCGTGAAGTAGAGGTGGCGGGGGTCGAGCGCCTCGAGGTAATTGTCGAGAAGCTCGCGGCTGATCTCCGGGTCGAGCTTCTGCTGGTTGTAATGGCTGTGCTCCAGCAGCCTCCCGACGGAGATGCAGATCTGACCCGGGTCAGGCTTGACCGCCAGCACGCCGGGGGCCAGCGCCAGGAACGATGCGAAAAAAACGGAAAGCAGGCGTGACGATATCATGAGCAACAAGAGGTCGACTCCTATGGTGACAGGAATCCTTCAATAAATCAAATGGTTGAACCCCGGGGGTTATGAAAACTTACGGTCGCGATGCCCGGGTTGGCGGCCATCTTCCAAAGATAGCACCGGTTTTTTTCTTCGTGAGTTAAAAACATCGTTAAAAAAGCCGCTGACGGAGGAGCGGGGCGTCATAAAGAGACTTGCGCGCCCCTCCCTTTGCCGTCATTTTTCGTGGGCCACATGCAAATAGACACCTACACCGGCGGCTTGTTCGATACGAATGCGTTTTTGTTTCCGACGCCGGAGGGAGGGCTCGCCCTGGTCGACGCCCCGCAAGGCTCGGCGGAGTGGCTCCGCGGGCGGGGCGTGAAGCTGACCTCGCTCCTGATCACCCACGGCCATATCGACCACGTGGCCGACGCCGCGCAGATCCAGGCCGACCATGGCTGCCGCGTCGTCTACCACCGCGACAATGTGCCGATGCTGACCGAGCCCGGTTTTTTCCGCAGGCTCGGCTTCGGGTGGGATATTGAGCCCGTCAAGGCCGACCTGCTGCTGGAGGAGACCGCCTCGTGGAGGCTGGAGGGGCTGGAATTTCAGGTCCTGCTCGTCCCGGGACATTGCCCGGGGTCGCTCTGTTTTCTGGCGAAGGAGGCGCGGATTCTTTTCGGAGGCGATGTCCTCTTCGCAGGCGGGGTCGGCCGGTGGGACCTCCCCGGTGGCGACCGCGATCTTTTGCTTTCGGGGATCGCCACAAAGTTACTCCCGCTGGGGGACGACGTGAAGGTCCTCCCCGGGCACGGACCGGCGACCACGATCGGGCGCGAGCGGGTGGGCAACCCGTATTTGTGATGGCCGTCGGGCTCGGAGCGTCAACGCTGCCGTCGACCCAGCGCCGGTAAGGCAACGGTAATCTAATCCGTCAGGACGGAAACCGTGCCGGTAATCCCCGCGTTTTGCGACTCGCTCCCGACGCGGATGACCATTTCGTTCCAGAGGCCCGAGCGGATCGCCGAGGTGATGTCGACTTCGAAGCTCTCCTTCCACGAGTCGTAGTTCTTCCGGTGGGGGAAGCCGCGTTCGGCCACCCGTTCGCCGTTGACCCAGATGTGCGCCTCCGCGTCGACCGATTCAAACCGGAGGCGGACCCGGTTTTTCATGTCGCCCAGGTCGGGGGTCGGGAATTTCACGCGGTACCAGACGACGGGGCACGCCTCCCCGCCCTCTCCGTCCGCAAGGGCGCGCCGCCACGGCATCCCGGCCTCCCCGGGGGTCCAACCTTCCTGCGAGGCGAAGGCGCTCTTCTGCCATTGCCCTTCCAGCCCCTGCCGCTGCGGGTCTTTTTTGATCTCCCAACCTTTCACGATCGCGGTGCGCTGCCCTGCCTCGCGCCGGGCGGCGAGGAGGTAGTCCGCCCAGATGCCGCACGCCCGCTGTTCGTGGTAGAACGCCCATTGGACGCTGACCGCGTGCGCCGTCAATAGCTTCATGCGCATCTCCCAAAGCGGTTTGAGGATCTCCCGCTTGTCGACTTCCCGAAGCCGCAGTTTCGGATCGCCGAGGCCGAGCTTCGCAAAGGTCTCCGCCATCAACCGGCTGTGCTCGAAGCCGGTGCGGAGAAAGGCCACGCGCTGCGCCTCAATGCTCCCGGCCGCCACCTGCGCCTCCGCCTCGCGGAGAAGGGCGTCGCCTCTCGCCATGACTTCCGGCGTCATCAGGAGCGGGACCAGATGGACATGGCCATACCACCAGCCGCCCCACGTCTCGCGGCGCACCAGTTGGTGTTGCCGAAGCAGCTCCGGCCCCTTCGCGGTAACGTTCTCGAAATGCTCGTGGTAGCGTCGCATCGCCCCTGCCGCCGGGCCGAAGGCGGAGTAATATTCCGAGACGAGCGTTTCATACTCCGCGTCGGGCCGCTGGCAAAGCTCCGTGACAATATAGTAATTCAAGCCCTGCCCGGCCCAGTTTCCGATGATGGAGTCAAACTCGACCCCCAGCATCCCGTTGGCCTGCAAGGCCTGAAAATCGTGATATAGCGGACGCGTATAGAGATACGGGATGGCGTGGCCCGCATGGAAAAGGTTGGGACGCCAGATCATTTTCGCCCCTTTTTCCCTCCACCCCTGCCATTCCTCAAGAAGGTAGCGATCATCGGGATAAAACCCTTCCCCGCCGACATAGGCAAGGTAGAGATTGCCCGTGATCTTCTCCACCAGCGGCGGCTTGCGGTAGTTGCGATACGCCATGGCGGTGACGCCCCCTTCGGGTTCGATCTCCCGCACCCGCTGTGCCAGCCCGTTCCAGTAGCGGACATAGCGATCACTAAGAACCGCCTGGTCGCCGTTCCAGATCTCCTCGTCGGAGAGCGATTGCATGGCGGGGGCGTCCCACGCCCGGGACTCGGGCCGGGTACAGAAACCCCGGCTGTCGTTCGCCGTCGCATTGAGGTAACGGTAGCGTCCCGGCCGGGTGGCGCGAAGTTCCTTCCAGAGGCGGATCTTTTCGTCGTAAACGCCGGGATGCGTCAGGTTGAGCTTCACGCCGTGCCCTCCCTGTTGCGTGATCCCCTCGGGCGGCTTTGCAAACCAGTCGGGATGCGTTTCGCTGTAGCGCTCCCACCAGTTGAGTTCCGATTCGATAAAGGCAAGCCCGACGGCCCAGTTCATCCGCTTGCGATGAAAGAGCATCTCCACCTCCGCCTCCCGCGCGCGCCATGCCTTGATCGGCATGTCGCCGGGCGGCAGGAACGGCTTCATGTGGCCCTGCATCCGGCCCACGCCCAGGCCGTTGTACATGAAACGGGCGTGCGTCAGGCGGGGCTTCCAGAGATGCTTTCCTGTTTTTACCGAAAGGGTTTTGCGGGGTCGGAAGACCTCGCCCAGCTTCCCCGGCCAGATCAGCCGCACGCCCAGCGTCCCCTGGACAAACTCCTCCACCGCATAGCCCGCGCCAGTCGCCAGCGGCCGCTCAATGTGATCCACTCCGCGCCAGCTTGTGTTGTTGATGAGCGGGTCCTTCCCGATGAGCGCCATCTTCTGCGGCTTGATCACTACCCGCGCCCCTTCCGGAGGCAGCGCGTCACTGCTCCAGCCGTTGGCCCGGGTCAGCCCGCTCTCGCCGACGGCGATCCAGGCCCCCTCGCCGTCCCACTCCTTCTCATTCGCCACAGGCAGCGGCGTACCGGTGATCCGGGTGATCCAGTAGTTGAGCTCCCGGACCGCCTCCCGGGTCGCTTCGGGCGGGTTCTCCGCCGTCACGATCGTACTGACCGGCTTTCCGCCATCCACCAGCACGAACTCCTCCGCGTGAAGCCATCCCACCAGGCTTTGAAAGGAGAAAAGGGTAATCAGGAGGGGGCGAACAAGTATCATGCGGGAAACCATGAGATACCGCCGAAAAGCGTTCAACCGGAATCTGCTGGTGTGCCGTTCGGACCAGTCCCCAGGATCAGACTGCGGCGATGCTATTGCCTTTGCGAAGCTCCGGCAGCAGCCGGACGGAAGTCAGGGCGGAACCGGGGTCGCGCTGTCTGGCGAGCGCCTGTTTGCATGCTTCCCGGGTCAGGAAGGGATAGAGCATCGGGTAGCTGGCAAGGGAAAAAGGGAGATGCTCAAACGCAGGGCAGTAGTCCCGGCTTAAAACCGAAAGCTGCTGCGGCACCTTCACCCCGCAGCGGACCAGTTGAACCATGGCGGTCATCATCGCCATCCGCTTGTAGCCGAAAAGCGCGGTCACTTCCGGGAGCCGCCGCACCAGCAGTTCCACCTGACGGCTGACCGAAACCTTGGTCTGCTGGTAGCGGAACGGGATGACGGTGACATCGCCGTGCTGGTGCAGCGTTTCCAGAAAACCCGCCTCCCCCTCCTCGTCACCTGGAAGCCGTCGCTGGGGCCCGAGCAGGGCGATGGTGCGATGTCCGCGTGCCAGCAACGCCCCTGCCGCGTGTCGGCCGACCGCCCGGTGGTTGCAATCAATGGAAGGAAGCGTGATCCCGGGAAGCAGATGCCCGATGACCAGCGTGTCGTGCGGCGCGTAACGCTCAAACCAGCGTTGCACGTTGCTGCCCGGGTACATCAAAAGCCAGAGGCAGCGTGCGTCGTTCTTCAACCAGTTTTGCAGATCGTATTTGCGGCTGGCAAAGCTCCGCTCCGAAACCACCAGAAGCTGGCAGGAAAGGTGCGCCTTGGTCATGCGGTAGTAAAGGCTGTGGTAGAAATCCTGATCGTTGCCGGTCTTCTCCTCCGACTCCCGGACGATCACGATACAGACCTTGAAGGAGGAACGGCTCGCCGCTTCGCGGAGGTTGACCGCCTTGATGCGGGTGGGCGAGCCGTGGCGGATCTCCAGGATGCCGTCGCCTTCAAGCTGCTGCAACGCCGCGCGCAGCGTGGAACGGCTGACGAGGAAAAGCTTGCAGAGCGTCCGTTCCGAGGGAAGGCGGTCGCGCCACTCGCCACGGACGAGCGCTTCCCGCAACGATGCCACCAGTTGCGTGCGCACCATTGCCCTTTCAGGTAGTCTCAGGGCCATTGGATCGTGGACCATAGCAGGGCGGGGCGGCGGGTTCCAGCGGTTTTCAGGGGGCGTTGAGGTGTTTGATTTCGTCCGCGTCGGAGTCGTAGATGTAGCCGATTCCCAACGTCTGCAAACGGCCGGCATCGGCGGCTTCGAGGTGCCCATCCAGAAAAAAAAGATGCGCGCGGGAGCGGTGGCGCGGTTCGATCAGGGAACGGTTGGCCGGAAGGGGAAAGATGCGGTAGGCCTGCCGGTCGGTTCCGACGCCCCGGCTGTCCGCCAACAGGATGGAAGCGGAGGGGCGGGGATGCGTGCGCACCCGGATGCGGTACGCCTTCCCCTGCCCGTCGCTCAGGATTTCCCCTTCCGGGTCGTGCAACATGAACCCGTAATGCTCGGAAGTATAGCTATCCGGATCGGCCTTCCGGAGCGGGCAGCGATAGTCAAGCATCTCCCGGGCGCTCAGCCGCTTGGAAATGACGAGTTGATAGGTCCATGGGTAGCCGTAGCGGCGGATGGGGGAATTGGGGATATAAGCGCCGCTGTAGTGCGTGCCGAGTTCCCCGTTCTGGTCGATGCTCATCTGAAGCAGCGTCTGCCCGACGATCTTCAGGTAGCTCATGCACTTCAAATCGGCCGCGCGGCTTCTGGCGGTGCCGAGCGCGCCTGCGCCGAGCAGAAGGAGCACGGCGACCAGCGCGACGACGACCAGCGCCTCCGTCAAGGTGAAGGCGGCTCGTTTTGAAAGGCGGGGGGTGTTCATGGATCAGGAGGAGAGAGAAGGCGATTCTGCCCGATTCTGGCACCGGATCGCAAGCTCCGCCACGCGGAAGACCATTTCCTGCGCGATGGCCGTCTCGGTCCGGTGAAGGCTGTCGCCAACGATCCTGCGGAAAGCGGGGTGGCCGGTGGTGCCCGTCGCCTGGATATAGCGTTCCCCTTCGCGGTTGACCAGAAAGAGGTGGTTGCGATCGGTCGAGCGGGTGATGTCGATATACTTGCGCACTTCGATATACCCTTCCGTGCCGAGAATGAGGCTGCGCCCATCGCCCCAGGTCCGCAGCCCCTCCGGGGTGAGCCAGTCGACACGGAAGCAGCCGGTCGCGCCGTTGTCGGCCATCACGTGGGCTTCGCCGAAATCCTGAAGCCCGGGGTATTGCGGATTCGCGCTGTTGCGCACCGTGGCGCTCAGGACTTTCGCGCTTTGAGCGCCCGAATAGAGAAAGAAAAGATCCGCCTGATGCGTTGCCAGATCAGTCAGAATGCCGCCATATTTCTCCCGCTCAAAAAACCATGCCGGGCGTTTCTCCGCCTGAAGGCGATGCGGCCCGAGGCCGATGACCTGAACCACCGTGCCGATCGCTCCCTCTTCGATCAGGCGATGCGCCAACTGCGCCGATTCCGATGAAAAACGCTCTCCTAGATAGAGCCAGAAACGCCGCCCCGTCTCGCTAGCGGCCGTGCGGACGGCCTCCAGTTGAGCCAGCGTGGTCGCGCCCGGTTTATCGACAAAGTAATCCTTCCCCGCCTGCATCACGCGGATACCGAGGGGGGCGCGGGTATCGGGCACCCCGGCGGCGGCCACGAGCCCGACCTCCGGATCGTCCAGAACCTCCTCCAGGGAACGCGCCGGGCGGCAGGCGGGAAAACGCTCCAGCCATGCCGCGCGTCTGGCTTCATCGGGTTCCCAGACCCATTTCAACCGCGCGCCTTCGTGGATCAGGCTATGGCATTGGGCATAGATATGCCCGTGGTCAAGCGCCGCCGCCGCGATCACCAGTTCGGAGGGGTTGGCGCGGCTCATCGCGCGGCCTCCTCCCGCAAGACAAGCCTTTCAAGCTCCTGCTCGTATTCACACCCGTCGATTGGAAGCGGAATCTCCCTTCCTTTCAGCGAAGAGAGCAGGATCGCGTTGCCAAGTTCCAGCGAAGCGACCCCTTCGCTACCCGGTGCAATCAGGGGTGTGCCTTTCAGGATCGCCTCGACAAAGTTCGTCACGATTGCCGCATGCGGTGCAGGCATCGGCTCATGCGGAATCCGGACGCTCCAGTGCGGGAGCCGACCGAAAAGCGCGGGAGAGGTGCGGCTGTACTCGGTCGCCTCCTGTTCGTTGCGAAGGTACTCCAGTTCGCCGTTCTCATAGACCAGCCGCCCGCGCTCGGCGTGGATCTCGAGCCGGTCGGTTCCCGGAGCCTCGCCGGTGGAGGCCGTGAAGACCCCGCTCAGGCCGTTGTCGTAGTTCAGGAGGGCGGTCACTTCATCCTCCACCTGGATCGGGTGGTGTTTACCCAGTTTGCACTTGGCATAGACCGTATCGGGCATTCCAAAGAGCCATTGCCAGAGATCAAGCTGATGCGGGCATTGGTTGAGCAGCAGCCCGCCGCCTTCTCCTTTCCACGTGCCGCGCCAGCCGCCTTGGGCATAATAGGCATGGGTGCGGAAACAGCGCGACATGCTCCAGTGAACCCGGTGAAGACGCCCGAGTTCCCCGCTCTGGATCAGTTCCCTGATCTTCCGATAGGGGGGCAAAACGCGGAGGTTGAACATCACGCTGAACTGAACTCCCTTTGGCTGGGCTGCCGCCAGTCGGAGCGCTTCGTTTTTATGCACCGCCACCGGTTTTTCCACCAGCAGGTGCACGCCGTGTTGCAAGACCTTGCAGCCGACTTCCGCGTGGTAGCGGTGCGGCGTGGCGACGATGACGGCATCGACCTTCCTGCTCTCCAGAAGCTCCTCGACCGTGGGGAAAAAGGCGATTCCGGGATAACGCTCCGCAACCTCCGGCGCGGCCACGTCGCAGAGGGCCGCAAGCGTCGCCCGGGGCACCCGGCCCTCCAGCAACGCCCGGGCGTGGTTGGTCCCCATCAACCCCATTCCAATGATTCCAAATCGAACCTGATCACTCATAGCTCCCTTTAAGAAACCACGCCCGTACGGCGGGAGCCACGCCAAATGCCTGGTATGGCAAACAGACCTCTTGGAGCGGCTGGCACCCCACAGGTATGAAAGGCATACCAGCTCTTTGGCGTGGAAGATCCCCCGCCCGTCGCTCATGGTGAACTCAAGTCATGACCTCCCCTTCACTATGAATATCCTGCCCTCCCTCCGAAATGTTCTCCTCCTCGCCCTCGCTCTTTTCGTCGGCAGCCTCGCAGCCGCCAGCGCCCCGGCGGCGACGATTGCCTATTCCATCGACTTCGACGGCGACAACCAAAGCTTCCCTTCCGACTGGTTGCGCGGGATGGATGGCGCCAACGGCGTCAATGGCCTGATTGAAGAAAACGGCCTCGGGCAACTGGTGATGCAGCGCCTCAGCTCCGGCACTGCCGGTGCGCCGCTCGCCGCGCTCTTTAACGACAGCGCGGGAGGGTTCGAAGCCAACGCGTTTGCCGATGTCACCCTTCGCACGACCGTGCAGTTTAACGGCGGCAATGGCGACAAGCACGGCCTCCTCGCCCGCACTCAGATCGTCAGCCAGAATCCCACCGGCTATTATGCCTATTTCACCAACGCGACCCTGGTGATCTCCAAGAATCCCCAGACCAGCAGCGAGACGATCCTCGAATCGACCGCGATCTCCGGACTGACAGCGCTTGCCAATTACACCCTGGAATTTTCACTTTCCGGCCATTTGCTGGTGGCTAACCTCTTCGCCTCGGGAGGTGAAACCCCGCTCTTCTCCATCTCCACCACCGATGAGAGCTATTCGCAAGGGTATGTAGGGCTGCGCTCGCGTATCGCGAACCAAAACCGCATGGTCGCCTACGATTCCTTTGAACTTCAGGTCATCCCCGAGCCGGGGACGACGGCATTGCTCTTTCTTGGCATTCCGCTTCTCTATACTTTGACCAGAACCGCCCGCAACCGATGCTGAGAGGCTGTGAAAAAAGTCCTTCAACGGCCATGGAGCGCCTCTTTTTGCCTCTAACTGCATTCCTCCTTCCTTCTGTATTCCCTGAATACAGGCGGTCGTTGGAATTTCGTTATAGACTAAAAATAGACGCTCCGAGGCCATTAAAATCATTTTTTCACAGCCTCTGAGATGAACGCAACCAGAGTCCTGACCGAACACGACCAGCGCCAGATGGTCGCCCCGGCCTCCAGCCTGCACCGGCGCAACACGGAAGCCTCCATCGCCCCCCTCGGGGAGGAAGGCGCGCTGATGCTGGTCTTGACCCGCTTTGGCCAAAGTGCGAGCGACCACTCCAGCGCCGCGCTCCACGCCCGCATCTCACGGGACGACGGCGCAAGCTGGGAGCCGATGTTCAAGCTAAGGGACGAAGGCGACGCGCTCAACGTCATGGCCCCTTCGCTGGTCCGGCTGGTTTCAGGGAAACTGGCACTAAGCTATATCCAAAAGGAAAGCGGCCATGAGGCGCGGCTCTTCTTTTCTACCTCCGAAGATGACGGCGCAAACTGGAGCGAACCGCGCGCGATGCACGACCGTGGCGCGTACCGGGTCTGCCTGAATGACTCGCTCATCCAGCAACCCGGCACCGGGCGGCTGCTCCAGGCCGCTTATGAAACGCTGCCCCCGCCCGGGCCCGAATCGTACCGCGCCCACACCCTTTTCAGCGACGACGAGGGAGCCACGTGGCAGCGCTCCGCCAACGAGGTCGCCTGTCCGGGCCGGGGCGCGATGGAGCCGGTCCTGATGCCATACGAAAAAGAGGGTGCCCGACGGATCGCCATGTTCCTGCGCACCGATCAGGGGACCATCTGGCGGTCGGAAAGCACGGACGGCGGAGCAAGCTGGAGCCGCGCCGTCCCGACCTCCATCAGCAGCCCGCAGGCTCCCTGCATGGTCCGCCATCTGCCGGAACAGGCCGTCACCCTGCTTTGCTGGAACAACTGTTACCAACCCGGAACCGGCCATGGCGGTCCCCGGCGCTCCCTTGCACTGGCCATCTCGCGCGATCACGGGGAAACCTTCCCGGAGATCTACCCGCTGGAGGACGACACGCTCCATTCCTTTGCCTACCCAAGCCTTCTCTGGCATCGCGGCTTCCTGCACCTCACCTATTACGAGGATACAGGCAACCTGATCCTCGGCGAACACCCCGACCTTACCCTTTCCCTCATCCATCGCCGCCTTCAACCTTCCTTTTAATCTTATGCGTTATCTGCTTCTGACCCTCTGCCTTTTCCTGACCGTAAACGCCCGCGCCAGCGAACCGGTCCGCATCCTCTCCATCGGGGCCAGCATCTCCACCGGCGAACACCTGCAAGCGCTTCAGGAACGGATGATCCGCGCGGGGGCAACCCATTATGAGTTCGTCGGCCCGGTCGAACGCCCCGGCGCACCGAAGCTGACGCCCCGCCTCGGGTTTGGGGGGATGAAGTACCTCGACATGCTCAACGGCCGAAGCTTCAAAACCGAGTGGCAACCCGGCGCGCGCGAAGTGGTGCCGCAGGTCAGGCCCGACCTGATCCTGCTGATGGGCGGCACCAACAACATCGTCAGCCTCGGCCCCGACCAGCTCGGGCCGATCCAGAAGGAATGGAGCCTGCTGGTCGATTTCCTCGTCGCGGAACGTCCCGACGCCCCGGTGCTGATCGCGCCGATCACCAATGTCCATCCCAACGGGAAATGGGCGCACCGGCAACCTTCCATCGACGCTTTCAACCAATGGATGCAGGAAGAGATCGCCCGCCGCGCCGCCAAGGGGCAGCGGCTCTACTACGTTTCAGAAATGCCCCGGCTGGCTCCGGAAGATTTCAGGGAAGACGGGCTGCACCCGGTGGTTTCCGGACAGATTGCGATCGGCGAAGGATGGTTCCAGGCGCTCAAAAAGCACCAGTTGCTACCCTACGATCCGAACCGGGCCGCCGCAAGATAGAAGGCCCTCACCGGTCCCCGGCTGGCCCGAGCCGGGCCGGAACGAGCATTTCCTCCTCCGAACGGAAGAGCACCGGCGGCACGTTGAGCAGGAGCCGCTCGCCGGTACACTCCACCAGACGCCACGTCTTCCCGTCCATGCCGGGGGGAATGGCGACGCGAAAGTAACCCGGGCCCCCGGCTTTTCGAAAATCGTACGCCATCGTCCCATCGGGAAACTCGATCCATCCACGGTTCGTCGACGCATAACCGGCCACCTGTTTCACATGGGGCGGGACCAGAAAGAGCAGCGAATACGGGTTGCGCCAGAACAGAGCCGCCTTCTTTTCCACCCCTGAGGGGACCGCCACCCGCGCTCCGCGCTGCCAGCTTACTTCAGTGAGGTCGTTCCCATCGTTGATCAACAACCGGTGAAGGCCGGGGTATTCGCTCGACAACTCCACCGTGTGTTCCTGAAGGTCGGCCGGAATTTCGATCTCCGCGACCGATTCGCCCAAAGGATGAGCCAGGGGGAAAAAGGAGATCCGCACCGGCCCCCGATGGATGTTGATCCCGCGGGTTCGGATCAATCCCCCCTTCACTGAAAGTTTGAGCGAGGGCTGTTTTGAGTCGAGATAGACCAGCAACTCGTTCTCCCCCCGGATCTGAAGGGAAGCGGAAGTCTCCCGCGCCCGGGCGGCGGGCTCATGAGCTTGCGGCGGCTCCCACTCCGCCCCGTAGGAAACCGGCTCGAAATCGAGCACCCGGTTGTTGCGAATGCCGTTTTCCAGAATCGCTTCCACGTCGATTTTTCCACCCTCCTTCTCCGCCTGCCGCAGCGGCGTGATCGTCACTTCCTTAATCTGAGGGTTTTTCCGGCTCTCGCGGAAATTCAACGCCCCGGGGGCCACCATCCTGCTCTCGCGAATCCGGTAGCCAAACTTCACGCATGCCTCGAACGCCTCCTGCCGGTCCGCTCTTTTGGCGGTTTCGTAAACACGGAAAAGTTCCAGATAACGAACGTACTTGATATAGTCATCAATTCTTTTGAGCACGGCGGGATCGGTCGTCGCCTTTTTGGCGTCCGCCAGTTCCCGATACATTTTGCCGACCAGATGTTCGGAAAAAAGCGGGTTTTTACGGGCATCGAGATTTTCAAAGAACCGCTGCATGGCAGCCCTGGCTGTTCCGAAGGATTTTTCAAAAAAATCGCCGATCCATTCCTCCAGCCGGTCGGCCCCATCGACATCCCACAGGAGCCGATGGGCCAGGTAATACCCGAGCCCGTACGGCCCCCAGCTATCGGAAGCCTCCGTTTCATAATACCGCGCCCCGCTTTGATGCCAGGCCGGAAAGTGCGTTTTAGGATAGTCGGGATCAGAGGCGCGCGCCTTGCCCGGGAGGCTCTTGTCCCACGAGCCGACGGAAAGATAATCGCGAATGCCGGTGAGCGCCCCCTGCCTGCTCCATCCGCTCAACAGCTCCTCCGCGCTCCACCCATCAACCATGAACGCCGTGGCGATGTTGACGATCACCCCGGGTTCCACCGCGATCGTCGGCGGGGGAGAATGCTGGCTGTAGGCGTAAAAAGTGACGCGCTTGCCGGGCCACTCCTTGCGCAAACCGCGGGCGACGGCATTGGCAAGGGTGACGACCTGATTGGAAACGCTACCCAAGGGCGACGCTTCCGGCCAGCCGCCCCCGTCGGTCGGGTCGAGCGCCACGCAGTCGAGCGCGGGGTTTGCGCGAAACTGCTCCAGTGCATCCCGGACGACCAGCGCGCGAAGCGCCGGGTTATCGATCCGGAACTTCGCCTTGGCGCGGGGGCCGTCGGGGTCGACCAGATACTCGGGATGCGCCAGAAACTCTTCCTCATGTCGTTTGATGATCCGCCCATAGGCATGACCGACCGCCATGTCGAAGCCCGAAACGGCGAGGTTGCGCTTCTGCCACTCCTCGTAATCACGCTGCCCTGCCGCCCATTTTCCGACCATCAGGACCATTCTCCTCGTAAAAAAATCGGGCCGGTCCTGCCGCGAAACCGCAATGGCAAGGCGCTCGGCCCGGGGGATGATCTCCCAGCTTTTTCCGGGAAAGAACTGGCGCACGCCGAGTTCATGCAACAATGCCCAGACGCCGTTCTGAACCCCCAGCGGGGTCAGCCCGATGATCCCGGTGCGCCCGGCTTCGGAATGAATCGAGAACGCCTCGCGGTCCGAATCATCCCCCCGGCTCTCCAGCGGCGTCGGGAGATCGGGAAAATCGGCGGTGGTCCCCACCCAGACTCCCTTCCCCTCCGACCCGCTCGTTTCGACAACCGAAAACTTCGCCCCGGAAATGGAACCCAGCATTGCCGCCAGTTCTTCCGCCGCCTGCCTGGTCTGAGCCGCTGCCTTCGGTGAAACCATGACATCGACCAGCGCCTTTCCGCCTTCCGCGACCAGGCACTCCTGAACCGGCCGGGCCAGCGCCGCCGGGCCGATCCGAAAGAGCAGCGCCAGCGTCAAGAAGAGTGGTACGATTCTCAGCATCTTCCAAAAGCGGAGGCGGTTATTGCACCTTCATGGTGCCCCGGTAGATTTTCCCGAACTGAACCCGGTCATAAAAATAGCCGCCGTTGGTAGCGTCGCCATAGGTCGGCGGTTGATACCAGTCGCCCCCGGCGGGACGGACGAGGGCGGCGTGCCCGTCGAGCAGGAAGAGGTTCAGGCCGCGGCGCGCCTTCGTTCCATGAAACTGCGGGCGGCGGACGCTCCCTTCATGGAGCTTCATCCGTTCATCCTTCGCGTTCGGGTCGCTGACGCCCCACATCGCCATATTCAGTTGCGTGGACGACCAATGGCTGGTTCCGTAGGTTTCAGAGGCGAGCACCACCCGGTGCGACGGGGCGGGAATCGCTTTCAGCTTCGGGAAAAACTGCGCCAACCCCGCGCTTGCGCCATAGCTGAACCCGAGCGCCTGTTTCTTTTCGAGTTCACTTGCCAACGGGCAGCGCAGTTTGGCCGGCAGGTATTCGGGGATCAGCCAGACGTCGTAGCTCGGGTAAGTCGATCCGCCGGTCTGCTCGCCGGGGCCGAGCCCGTTCCAGGCGGGAAGCCCGCCATGATCGGAGATCGCCGTCAGCAGGGCGCTGCCGTAGTTGCGGAGGTTGGCTAGACAGGCGACCTCCTTCGAAGCCTCCCTCATCCTTCCCAAAGCAGGAAAGAGAAGCGCCAGCAGCGCGACGACCACGGCGATGACGACCAGCATCTCCACCAGCGACATGCCGCTTCTCCGGTTGGGCCGGGGCGGTTGGAGGGTGGTTTTCATGATCTTGGGGGGAGGTGAATCTTAGGGAAAAGTCTCGCGCAACGGCTGCATGTTTTCCAGTTGAGCTTTCATCCCTTTTTCCGGCGCGTAGAAAAAGGCCGGGGCGATGATCCCGCCCGTTCCCAGTTCATCGGTTTTCCGGTTGCCGACGCAGACGGTCACTTCGTTTCTGCCCGCCCGCAAGGCCGGTGTGGCGTCGAGTTCAAACGGCGTAAATGCCGAGGTCGAGCTGGTGCCGATCAATTGACCGTTGATCCAGACGCGCGCGCTTTCGTCCACGCCGCCAAACCAGAGAAAGACCCGCCGGCCCGCAAATTCTTCGGGAACGTCGATGCTTTGCCGATACCAGGCCAGCCCCCGATAGTACCGCAGGCCGAGATCGCTCCAGGTGCTCGACCAGGTCGGCACGCGCTGCCAGTTCCCGCCGCGCAATCCCGCCCTCTCGTAGCCGAGGGCTTCGCCGATCTGCTGGGGATCGGTCAGAAAATCCCACTGATCCTCCAGCGCGACGACCAGCCGGTTGCCGCCGCTGCTTCGCTGGTAGCCCTGTTCCACCGGATGGCGAAAGAACCGGTCGAGGTGTTTCTTGGAGACCCCGCTCAACATGGGAGGCTCATAGCCAGCCAGTTTCCGGTACAACCGGTCCATTTCATTGAGCTGCGCCTGGGCGGCCTCCCAGTCATGCCGGTTTCGGGCCTCCAACATCTGCGCAAAAGCTTCCGCGTAGGCAAAGCCTTCGCCAAAAAGGCCGACCCGCTCGGCGTACGGCGATTCCACGGCGAGCGCCTTCGCCTTCGCCATCAACGCCGCCGCCTTCGCGCGTACCGGCGCAGGGTAGTATTGAAGCAGGTTGAAGGCGCTGCCGGTATGGTGGTCGGCGTCCCGCATCTGCCGGTCGAGCAGCTCAAAATAGTCCAGCATCGGCTGTTCCGCCGGGCCGAACAGTTTCCGGCAAAAGTCTCGCAGGATGGCGTCGGGGTCGGCCTGGGCGTTCCACATCAGCTTTGCCGCGAGGTAGAGGGAAGGCCCCTGCACCGCCCAGAGGCTGTTGCACTCGGTGCGAAAGCCCGTGATCCCCTGCGTTGCATAGTACGGTATCTCGTCGCGCATCCGGTGCGTTTGAATAAACAACATGCCGGGATCGGCGAGGTTGTACCAATACCCGTGCATATAGACTTCGGGAAGGAGCTTGCTCCAGGCTTCGATGATCCCTTTGAGGTAGCTCCGCTCCGGGCAGACGGGATTGTTGAGCCCATGCACGCGGCAGAGGCCGATCGGCGCAATGGCCGGGACGATCCGGGGGTCGGGCTTGTTTTTGACCGGCGGACGCAGATAGGTGTGGTAGACATAGAAACCGATCTTCTTGTCCGGAAACTCGTCCCCGATCCCTTTGAGCACCTGGTTGAAAAACCAGATATAGCGATCGGTGACCGACACCTCCGTGGGAAAAAACGGGTCGAGGTCGCCGCCGTCGAGAGCGGTGCAACCGCTGCATTGGCAGAAGCCACCCCCGTCGTTGGGCCCCATTCCAAACCACGGCGCATCAGGATACTTGCGAAAGGTCGCCTTGACCGAGGCAATCGTGCGGCTCAAGACTTCCGGGTTGGAAATACAGTGTTGCTTTGCGATCCGCTCCCCGTTGACGAGGGCATAGAGATCCGGGCGGGCCTCAAAGCCGGCATCCGCTCCCAGCGGCAGCCCGTGCGAACCGGGAGGGAAATAGAAGCCGCCCATCCTCATCCGTTTCATCCACTCATCCGCGCGGGTGATCTGAAAGTAACGCGACTTGAAGGTGGGCCGCTCACACCATTCGCCCGCCTTCAGGTGCAGTTCCTCGCTTTGGGGGATCACCGTTCCCAAAGGCCCGGGAAAAAACCAGCGCATCCCGAAGCGTTCCAGCACGGCATGGACGCCGCACGAGACAGCAGTCGGCGTCCGGCCGCCGATCAGGATCGTCCCGGCACCGGCCTTGACGACAAACCCCGACGGGTCCTCCAGCGCCCGCTCCATCTCGGGGCTGCGGGTTCCGAGCCGCTCCATCGCCAGCGAGCCGAGGAGGATCACGGTCTGCTCCCCGCCCGCGGCGGGGTCGGCCAGGGCGGCCGCCTCGGGCGCGGAGACCTTCTGCAACTCAAGGGTTGCTCCCGTGATCAGCCGGACATGCTCGATCAGGTCGAGCGCCGCTTCTTCGACGCTTCTCGGTTTCGGGTTCCAACTGCTGGGAATATTCTGCGGCAGTTCTTCCAGCAATTCATCCCGGGCGATCACGACCCGTGCCGCCGCTTTGCCGGAATGGACCAGCGGCAGTTCCTGCGGTTCGGCTCCAATGGAGAGTGTGGGGTATTTCATCGAAAAAAAGAGAAGCGCGCCAACCATGGCGTTGAAGAGGAGGTGGGTTTTCGTCATGGAATGGGAAAAAAGAAATCAGGGAGCCGCGATCTTCCGGTCCTGCGTCACCAGCGAACGGTCCGAGGAAGCCCTGATCTTCAGGGTCGCCCCGAAATTCCGGGCGATCGGCTCGACCTGCTTCCCCTCGATCAGATCAACCAGCAACCGCGCAGCTTCACGCCCCATCTGGAAAAACGGGAAGGAAGTCGACGTCAGCGGCGGGGTCAGCTTCGCCGCAAAGGGAAAATCCCCCGCGCCGACCACGCCGATCTCCGGCGTGCTCAAGCCGAGTTCGCGCATGGCGTCATAAGTGCCCAGCGCCAGTTCGTCGTCCATGCAAACCAGGGCATCGGCCCCCTTCTCCTTCAGCGCGGTCCTCGCTCCCGTACACCCGGCTGCGACGCCGTAATCATAGGTCAGAACCGGAAAAACGCTCTCAAACCTCGGCGCTTCGGGCCGGCTGGCGATCCGCAGCAGCTTTTCGGTCCAGACGGCGGCGCTTTCAGGCGCGATGATGGCGATCCGGCGGTAGCCCTGCCGGTGAAGGTGATCGAAGATCTCGCGCCCCGTCGCCTCCTGATCGCTCTGGAAGGCATGTTCGCCCAGCATTTCGTTGAGATGATGCAGGACCACCCTCGGGCGGTTCAGGCTGACCATCATCTTCTGCGCTCGTTCGGAAATACGGGCCGGGACCAGCCACCCGCTGACATCCTCGGTATCAATTTTCTTGAGAAAAATCTCCTCCTGCAGCGGGAGGTCGGGATTGGAGACGGCGATCTCCAGCGCGTACCCCATCTCGCCAAAAATCTCCTCCGCACCGGCCACCAGCGAACTGTAGATGGGATGGGAAAAAACCGTGGAACGGATCGGGACGACCAGCCCCGCCACCCTCTGCCTCGGTTGTTTGGCGCGGTCAACCACCACCGTGCCGTGATAGCGGCGGCTGGTGATCCACCCCTCTTCACGAAGGCGTTTCATCGCTTTTCGCAGGGTGAGCAGGGCCGCACCATAGTTTGCGGCGAGATCCTTCTCCGTCGGGAGCCGCTCGCCCCCGCGCCAGGCGCCCCGTTTGATGTTGGAGATCATCCGGGCATAGATCCGGTCGGCCTTGCTTTCGTCGGGCGTCCTGCTGAACGGGTTCTTGATACGGGGAATTTTCGAAGACGGCATCGGTTTTTTCTTGAAAAGTAAATCATCCAGTGATTTATAGTCAAATATTAATTCACTTATTGATTCACTCTCTTCCCCCAACCCACTTCTTCACTTCTCATGACCAGAACACACCTCATCGTCGCGCTGGGACTTGGTCTCGGCTTCCTCGCAGGCTCCGCCCGCGCTGCCACCCTCCTGCCGGTCGGCCCGATCGATTTCGACGCCAATTCGGTTTACGATGAATCTTTCCGCACCAACGGGTTGACGGGGATCAAGCGCAGCGAGATCGGCGGCGTCAACTTCGGGCTGCGTGCCGCGCAGGATACGGGCGCTGCCGTCTTTGATCAAAGCTCCACCGGGGGAACCGGCGGCAAGGGCGGGACAGCGGGCGGGCAGGCCAACAACGATCTCTCGAATTTCACCATTTCCGGGGATCTCCGCTTTACCTCCCGCACCCCGGCCAATGTCGGCGGCTTTTTTCTGCGCCTGGATGACAACGACGGCAACGGCTACCTTGCGACGGTTGAGCTAAGCTCCACCAAAGCCACCTTCCGCCTGTATGAAGGTGTGGGCGTTACGGCCATGCCCGACGCCGGGCAGCAGATTTTCTCGCAGGAGGCCAGCTTCACCTCTGCCACCACGGGCTGGTACCGCTTTTCAGTCACTCTGGAGGGCGACACCTTCAGCTTCGATCTCGGCGACGGCACGTTGACCGCAAGCTACACCGACCTCACCCCCACCCGTTCCACCGGGCAGGTCGGCGTTTACCTTGCGGGGGGATCGGGATCGGGTTCCTCGACCAACCTGAACCATTTTCACATCGCCCCCATTCCCGAGCCGTCCGCTCTGGCTCTGGTGGCGATCCCGGCAGCGGCGTTCTGGCTCCGCGGGCGTAAAGGCCGCAGGCGCTAGCCGGTGCGAAAGGCGAGGCGAAAGGTTGCGGGAGCGGGAACGATGGTTTACCAATAGACCCCCGTCTTATGAAATCCTTCCTGGCCATCGCCACGCTCGCCGCCCTCGGAGCGGCGGGGTATTGGCTCTACCCCCAGATCCTCAACCACCAGCGCGTGGAAGGCCCGCCCGAACGCTACGTGGCCGAAGCCGACCGGCGCGACATCCGTTTCAGCATCGAAGTCTCCGGCGATGTCGCCCCGGAAGCGCAGCCGGAGGTCAAATCGGAAGTCGGCGGGAAGATCAAGAAGCTCTATGTCACCGAAGGGCAGGAGGTCCAACGGGGCGACCTCCTCTGCGAGATCGACGACACCGACCTGCTCAACGAAAAGGCGAGCGTCATGACCCAGCTCGCCGGGGCGCAGCTTTCCGTTGACCGCGCCCAGTCGAACTACGACCGTGCGGAGGAGCTTTTCGAGCGCAGCCTCGTCACGAAGGAGAACTTCGACCACGTGACCAGCGACCTCGACATCGCCAAAAACGGTCTCCTGCGGGTCAAGAGCCAGCTCCAGACGGTGGAGGACAAGCTGGCGAAGACCAAGATCACCTCGCCCATTTCGGGCACGCTCCTCAACGTCAACGTCGTCGAAGGGCAGGTGGTCATCAGCGCCGCGAGCGTCAACTCCGGCACCACGCTCATGACCGTGGCCGACCTCTCCAAGCTGCTGCTTGAAACCCACGTCAACCAGATCGACGTCACCCGGCTCAAGGTCGGCAACCAGGTGACGATGCGGGTCGAAGCGGTCCGCGACGAACCGATGAAGGGCGAGATCACCTTCATCGCGCCGGTGGCGAGCGTCAAAAGCGGGATCAAGGGGTTTCAGGTCAAGGCGTCGATCCTCAACCCGACGGAACGGCTCCGCCCGGGGATGACCGTCAAGATGAGCATCCCGGTCGCCGAAGCCCCGGATGCCGTTTCCGTCCCGGTTTCCGCCGTCTTCAAGGCGGAGGATGACCGCCGCATCGTCTACGTGCTCGACGGCGAAGCCCGGCCGGAACCGCGCGAAGTGACCATCGGCGTCCTGAGCTTTGACTACGCCCAGATCCTCACCGGCCTCAAACCGGGCGAACGGGTCCTGATGATCGAGCCCCGGCTGCTGGAGAAGAAATCGTAAACCCGACGGCACGGCAACATGGCGCTGGTTGAACTGACCGACATCTCCAAACATTACCGCGTGGGCGATCAGCAGATCGTCGCGCTCGACCGCGTTTCGCTCAATATCGAAAGCGGCGAATTCCTGGCGATCATCGGCCCGAGCGGCTCGGGGAAATCGACCCTGATGCACCTGCTCGGCTGTCTGGACACGCCGACCAGCGGGCGGCTGGTGATCGACGGGGTCGATGTCTCCAAGGCGACCAACGACCAGCTCGCCGCCATGCGCAACACCCGGATCGGCTTCGTCTTCCAGTCGTTCAACCTCCTGCCGAAGTTCGACGTGTTGCGCAACGTCGAACTGCCGATGGTTTACGCCGGGGTGCCGGGCCGTGTCCGGCGCGAACGGGCGCTGGAGGCGATCGAACGGGTCGACCTGACCCATCGCGTCCACAACAACCCGCTGCAACTCAGCGGCGGGCAATGCCAGCGGGTCGCCATCGCCCGCGCGCTGGTCAACCGCCCCAAGATCATCTTTGCCGACGAACCGACCGGCAACCTCGACTCGCACACCGGCGAGGCAATCCTCTCCCTTTTCCGCGACCTGAGCGAAGCCGGGAGCACGATCGTCATCGTCACGCACGACAACTCGATCGCCGCCCGGCTGCCGCGCCGGATCGAAATGCGCGACGGCAGGATTCGTCTCGGCGCGGAAGCCGCCGTCTCCAATACCGCACCGCTCATCGGCCGGCCCGCCGGGGAGGGGGCCGCATGAATTTCTGGCTCGGGCTGCTCATCGGTCTCAAGGAAATCTCCGCGCACAAATTCCGGAGTTTTCTGACGATGCTCGGCGTCATCCTCGGCGTGGCGAGCCTCCTTTCGATGTTCGCGCTGACCGAAGGGATCGCCGTCGGCATGCGCGAACGGCTCGAAGCCAACGGCGGCGTGGAACGGGTCTCCATCGACCCGAAAGATCCTTCGCAGGAAGTGCAGGAAATCGCCTTCCTTTCGCCGGGGCGGACGATGCTCGACGTTGAGGCGCTCGAACGGGGTGCGCCGCTGGTCGATCTCGTCGTCCCCGAATCGTACCAGAGCGCCGCCCTCTCCCGCCTGAACCTGACCGAACGGGTCCGCGTCACCGGGACCGTGCCCAACTTCATGGAGAGCGGAAAGTTCGAAATCGAACACGGGCGGATGCTCTGCCAGCTTGATCTCGACCACTCCCACCGCGTCGTCGTCCTGGGCGCGACCGTGGTCGAAGAACTCTGGCCGCAGGAGGACGAAGGGTTCAACCCGGTCGGCGAAGTGGTCTCCATCAACCACATCCCGTTCACCGTGGTCGGGACGTTCCCCTTCTTTGAAAGCGACTCCGCCAAGCGCCGGAGGGAAGCCGGGATCACCGAAGCCAACCGGGAGCGCGCCAACCGCCGGGGGCACCGGCGCAGTTCGCGACACTACGACCCGTTCAGCCGGAAGAACAACGCCGTCGTCATCCCGATCAGCACGATGTTTTACGACTTCAAAAGCGCCCAGAACGCCGACGGCAGCCCGAATTACAAGCTCGACCAGCTCGCCGTGCGCGTCCTCGACCTCCACCGTTTCGAGGATTCGCTCGAACAGGTCCGCACCGTCCTGAACCGGACGCACCGGGGCATCGACGACTTCGGGTTCGACACGCGGGAGGAATGGTTCGAGAACATCGAGAGTTCCGTCCGCGCGACGCGGATCAGCGGCAGCCTGATCGCCGGGATCAGCCTGCTGGTCGGGGGCATCGGGATCACCAACATCATGCTCGCCAGCATTACCGAACGGATTCGGGAAATCGGCGTGCGCCGGGCGATCGGGGCGCGACAACGCGACATTTTCGTGCAGATCGTCGTCGAAAGCGCGGTCATCGGGGTGATCGGCGGCCTGCTCGGGCTGCTCACCTCGCTCGGCGTGCTGAAATTCCTCGTGCTGATTTCGCCTGCGGAAAACGCGCCGGTCATCACGCTCACCGCCGTCTCCATCGCCTTCGGCTTCGCCGTCGCCATCGGCATCCTCTCCGGCCTCTACCCGGCCTTCAAGGCATCGCGGCTCGACCCGATCGAGGCATTGCGCTGGGGATAAGGGCCAAAACCGTGCCCCGGCGGTGCGCTGCGGCGTTTCCCGGCGTTTTTGCAACGCTTTGAGCGGAATTTGCAACCCTTTGGCATGGAGCGCCCGTGAAAGAAGGCTACCCTGTACCTTGTGAATCACCTCCCCATCTCCCGAACCGGGACTCCATTGGCGGCGGCTTTTGCTGTGTTGTTTCTCCTTTTTGCGATGCACGCTCCGGCGCAGGAAGTCGGCGTCTGGGGTTGGCGGGCGAAAGCGTGGAAAACCTTGCTGGAACGCGACTTCGAGGTGGAGGCCGCCCTCCTGCCCGAAGGGGAGACGCCCGATACCGTCCCGGTCGATGCTTTTGAACCGTATCGGCTGGTGATCATCACCGAAGCGCGGCCCCGCCCTCTCACCGGGGAGCAACATGAAGCCGTCCATCACTACCTCCGCAACGGGGGCGTCCTCCTGATCAACACCCTCGCCATCGGGGGCATGGCGGGCGATCCGGAAAAGACCATGGACCTGAGCCGGGCGGAAAAGTGGCTCGGGGCGCGAAGGTATTTCTATGGCCGCCTCTCCGGGCAGGTGCTCGACCCCGGCCACCCCGCCCTCGCCCACCTTGGCGACCCGGCCTGGTTCGCCGATGAGCCGGAACCGGGGTTGACGCAACTGACCACCGCCCGTTCCCTGGTCGGCACGCCCGAGCGGGCCCGCGTTCTGGTTCATCGGGTCGGCAAGGGGGGCGTGATCTACCTTGCCGCCGACCTTGCCAGAAAATCGCAGAGCCCGGAGGAGCGGGAAAGCGAAGCGACCCGTTCGCTGCATACCATGGTGGCGAACTTCCTCCGCGCGGCGCTCGCCTCCCCGCCCGACCCCGAAGCCCTCTTCGGTCCGAAAATGACGTTGGAAGCCTCCCTGCGCCGGAAGGTTGCCGACACCGCCCATGCAAAGGTGGGAACCGGCGAACTCCCGATCGTGCTGGTTGCCGCGGACCAAAGTCACGAGGCTGCGGAGACCCTTTCCCGTTACCTCGAGGCCTCCCTGGGCAAAAAACCGCTCTCCCGCGAGCCTCAAACCGAAACGCCCCTGTTGCAGATCCACATCGGGCGGACCCCGTATGTGGAAACCCTCGGGCTCGATTTTGCCTCCCTGCACCCGTTTGGCTATTACCTGAAGCTGGTTGACGCAAACCACCTCGTCCTCGCCGGAAACAACCGCCATGCCGATCTCTACGCCGTTTACGACCTGCTCAAGCGCCGGATCGGCTACCGTTTCTTCGCGCCGGGCCGGCTCGGCGAGGTGATTCCGAAACAGGCCGTCCTTTCCCTCCCCGAAAAGCTCGATCTCCGGGAAGAGCCCGATATTCCCTCCTATACCAATGCCGGGCTGCACAAGGGCAATTTCGGCTTCACCCGAAGCTGGCGCACCACGCTCAATGCCACCCATGTTCTCGGCAAGATCATCTCCCCGGCCAGGTATGCCCGGGATCATCCCGAGTACTTCCCGATGTACGACGGCAAGCGCTTCATCCCCGATGAAAAACAACACGGCACCTGGCAGCCGTGCGTCAGCAACCCCGACCTTCCCGGCCTGGTCATCGAATGGGCCAGGGATTACTTTGCACAGAACCCGCAGGCGCTCGGTTTTCCGCTCGGGGTCAACGACGGCGGCGGCGATTGCCGCTGCCCTGAATGCACCCGCCTCAAGGAAACCTTCCACAACCAGTACATCCCCTTCTACAACGCCACGGCAAAACTGGCCAAAAAAGCGTTTCCGGGAAAATACGTCGCCTTCATCGCCTACGCCGGCGCGGCCAGCCCGCCAAAAGGGATCACGCTGGAAGACAACCTGCTGGTCGAAGTCACCAATATCAAGAAAGGGCGTCTCGGCGACATCGAAGCGTGGCGAAAAGCCGGGGCCAGGCAGTTCGGCCTCTATGACTACCTCTATGGAAGCGGCCAGGTCGTCCCGCGACACTACCCTCACCTGATGGCCGATCACTGGAACGAATACGCCCGGCAACATGGGCTCAAAAGCCTCTGGGTCGAATCGTATATCCTCTCCTGGTACTTCGACGGCGCACGGCAATACGTCCTCAATGAAGTGGCGTGGGATCTGAACGCTTCCGTGGACGCGCTGCTGGCGGACTATTTCCAGAACTTTTACGGACCGGCGGCGGTGCCGATGCAGCGCCTCTTCGAACACCTGGAAGCGGTCTATTCCCGCAAGGAGAACCCGCTCTTTCCCTTTGCCGACTGGAAAAACCGCAGGCAACTGGAGAATTACACGGAAGCCGATCTCGAAAAGATCCGCCGCCTGATCGGGGAAGCGCGTTCCCTCGCGGGAGAGAACCCCCATGGTCAACGCCTGGAGCTTTTTGACAAGCTATGGAGCCTGTCGGAAAAGTATGTCCGTGCCCATCTTCTGGTCCGCCAGGTCGAAAAACTCAAGGCCGGGGAGGATGGCTGGGATCGACCGGTCGCCGCCGCCTATGCCACCTTTCAGGAGATCAAAGACTACCACCTTTCGCCGGAGGAGGAAGAGGCCATCTTTTCCCGGGGCGATCTCCGGAGCTTCAAGTCGGTGGAACGGATCGGGCTGCGCCCGGAACTGGAAATCGCCGTTGACCGGTTCCTGCATCTGACCGACCGGCAACTGGGGGAAGGCTCGGACGCCTTCCTGAAAAGCGAGCTGGCCCGCGTCCGCTCCGCCGAGGTCCGTTTCCTGATTGAAAGCCATTTGCAGGAGAAACAACAGATCGCCGAAGGGCCGCAAAACCTCTTCTTCCAGAAGGGCGAAAACGCGGGCTCCATCCCCGAAGACTGGGAAAAGATCAGCGACGTTTTCCCGGGATGGTATACCTGGAAATTCCCGCGTTCGGTGACGCGGTTTGATGTCTCCACGGAGGGAACCCCTGATGGCCGCCCGGCCATGCTCATCGGACAGAACGACTACAAGGGTTGCTACCTTCGCCATCGGGCCGTCCGGCCCGGAGAGCGTTACCGGATTCGCCTGGCGGTCCGGCAGGCGAAGGGCGATGAACCGGGCAGCCTGCTGGTCCGCTGGAAAGATGCCGATGGCCGGTGGCTGGCGCAGCCCCCGGTCGACCAGGAATGCCCGCCGCCCAACGGCGACTGGCAGGAGGTCTCCGTGGTTTTCAGCGTCCCCGAAGAAGCGCGCTCCATGGCCATCCTCCTCAATGCCCCGGCTCAACCCAGCGGCCACACCATCGCCTTCCACCAGCCCGCGCTCTACAAAGTCGGCGATGCGCTCAAAAGCCGACACCTTTCCCAGGGGAGGCCGTGAAGCCCCTGCGTTCCCCCCGGCTCCTGATCCATCATGACCACCCTCTCCTCCCACCCGAAAAAGCTTCCCGCAACGGTGCTGACAGCCGATACCTCCTTTTCGCTGGAGGTCGATTTCCCCGCCGATCCGCAGATCGCGGAAGCGACGGCGGTGACGGAAGGCTTTCTGGTACGGCTCGGCCTGCGCCGCGAAGAGGGGGCCGCGTGGCCGGTCGCCGTGCGAAAGGCGGCCGCCCCCCTCGCCGCGGGCGGGTATTGCCTCAAGAGCACCGATTGCGGCGTCGTGCTGGAAGCCTCCGAACCCGAAGGAGTCCGGTGCGGGTTGATGGCCCTCCTTGAGCACCTTGGCGTACGCTGGTACGACCCCTTTGGCGAACCGCTCCTCCCGAAGCTGCCGATCCGCCTCCCGGCGCTGGAAGAAACCCGGGCGCCGTCGTTCCCGTACCGCGGCCTGCACCTGTGCGGCGTTCCCGACCAGTACGACGAAACCATGGCGCAATGGATGAGCTTCCAACGGATGAACCGGAAGCTGACCCACATCCCCCACCTTTCGCGGGTGGAAGAGGCCCTGAAACGCCAGGGCATCGCCCCCGATACCACGGTGCATAGCTATAGCCACTGGATCGCGGACCGCAAATATTTCGAAACCCACCCCGGGTTCTTTTCGCTCATTGACGGCAAAAGAGTCCGACACGAGGAAGGGGGACAGCTCTGCCTCTCCAACAAGGCGATGCGGGCCGCGCTTTTAAGCGAAGTCCGCGCGTTTCTCGACGCCCACCCCGGCGCTGCCGTCGTCGGCATCTGCCCCAACGACGGGCTGGGATGGTGTGAATGCGGCGACTGCCTCGCGCTCGACTCGGAAAGCGACCGCCGGGAAGGAAAGGTCAACGGGCGGGTCGCCCGCTTTCTGGAAGCCGTCTGCGGAGAACTGGCGGCGAGCCACCCGGGCGTGCTGGTCGGCCATTATTCCTATGCCAACTTCGGCGATTTCCACCTCGCTCTTGAAAAGCCCCCTTCCAACCTGCTGGTGAGCTGCACCACCTTTCGTTGCCATCGCCACGCGATCAGCGACGAGCGCTGCCCCACCAATCAAAAGCTTTACGCCCGGCTGAAGGGCTTGCGCCGGAAAATCCGGCATGTCTATATCTATGACTACCTTTTCCACCGTTGGAACGGCCTGCCGCAGCCGCAATGGCGGGTGATCGGGCGCGACCTCCAAACCCATGCCCGGCTCGGAATCGACGGCTACCTTTCGGAAGTCTCGCCTCGGGCCGCCAATGCCGGGGACTTTGCGGCGGGTCATCTCCCGCTTTATCTCCTGGCCAGGCTGCTTTACGACCGCACCCTTTCCATGGATGCCCTTCTGGATGACTACACCGCCCGGCGCTACGGCGCGGCGGCGGCTCCGATGCGCTCCCTGCTCGCCTTGTGGGAGCGCGCCGTCGAAAACATGAACGGCTGTCTGCGCCACATGGGGGACGATCTGGAACGGCTGATGTCGCCGGAACTGGTGCGGGAAGGGCGCGGGCTTCTGGCGCAGGCCGCCCGGCTGGCCTGCGGCCCGCACCGCGACGCGGTCGCAAGCGAAACGCAACTCTTTGAAGGGTGGGTGGAAATCCTCCGGCAGCGACGCGAAGCGAGGGAGCTTCCCTCCCGCGCCGCCCTGCTTCCGATGGAAGCCTTCGCGCGCGACCGGGACAACCCCGCAGCCGACGCCGCCGGGCTGGTTTTTCTGGATCACGCCCTTAAAACCAGGCCGCAGGAAGGCCGGACCACGGCCCGCCTTTACGCGGGCGGCGGGCGGCTCGCAATCGTCATCGAATGCGGCGAGCCGAAGATGGCGTGCGTGGCGGATCGCCCCGGCAACGCAGCCAAAGCCGTCTACGACGAAAGCGAGAACGTGGAAATTTTTCTGCGCGACGGCAGCGACGCTTCGCTTTGCTACCATATCCTCATCAGCATCTCCGGCGGCCATTGCGCTGCGGAGAGCAAGGCAAACCGCTGGAACTGGAACTGGGAGGGAGGCTACCGCGTGGAAACCCGGCGCTTTGAACGGCACTGGAAAGTCTTTTTCGAAATCCCGCTGGGAAAGATCAACGCGAGGGATCATGTAGCGTTCACCCTGATCCGAAACCGTTGCACCGACGGACGAAAAATATCGGGCGTCCCGGATGGCGGCGTGTTTTTCTTTCTCGACAACTATCTGGAGCTTGCGCTCCCGGAGGAGCGCCTATGAACGACCGGCGCGCCTTTACCTTGCTGGAGCTTCTTCTTGGTGTTGCCGTCATCGGCATCCTGGCCCTTCTTGTCATGTCGTATGCGCAGGGCTTCCGGGACAAAGCCAATGCCGCACAGTGCATCTCCAATCTCCGGGCCATCAGTTCGGGCCTGTTTGCCTATGCTGCGGAACACAACGGCAGCGTGATGCCGAAAGTCCCCAAGGGCCTGAGCCTCTGGCCCCCGGCGATCGATACCTACATCGGCGGCCTCGGGACCGGGCTGGGTTATGACAAGGTGACTTCCCCCGTCTGGGCCTGCCCGGAGAACCGGGACCAGGTCAGGCTGTTCAAGACAAAAGGATATGCCGGCGCGGTCAATACGGGCTACCCGATCAATTCGCATCTGCGCCGGGAAAGCGCCGACGGCAGCGAAATCTACGGCATCCCGATGAGCGCGATCCTCCACCCGGCCCGCAAGGTCTATCTCATTGAAAGCTGCCAGATCGCGACCGGCAAGTTCGGCCCCAAGACAGCGATGCTTTACACCCCCTATGATTACTACGCCTGGATGAAACAGGTCCATCCCCCGGGCAACAACGTTCTCTTCTGCGACGGGCACATCGAACCGGTCAAGCCGGAGCACGATCTTTGCTCAAAGTCGGAGGCGGTCGCCCGGCGATGGTGGCTGCCCGCCGCCGAGTAATCCGGAAATTTTGCAACGCTTTGAACAAAATTTGCAATCGTTTGAAATGGAACGATCTTGAATGAAAGATACCCTACTCCCCATGAATCACCTCTCCATCTCCCGGATCGGGACCCCATTGGTGACGGCTTTGGCTGTGTTGTTCCTCCTGCCCATCGCCGCGTCCGCATCGGTGCTCATGCTCGACTTTGGCCCTACGACCGTGGCTCCCGCCGACCAGACAAACAGCCCGTATCACACCGTCAACACCTCGTTTTCGGACACCGCCTGGAACAAGATCGAAATCACCAACCCCGCCTCGCTGGTTTATTCCGACGGGAGCGCGGCTACAGGCGTCACGTTGACGCTGGGAAGTTCCCCGAACAGTACGGTGGTCGACTTCTCGTCGCTCCCGACCCACAGCAACGCCCTTGGCACGCAGATCGGCACCGGCGTCTTTGCAGGCACTTCCGTCGGTCGGGACGGCATCTACCGGGGCAACGTGGGAAGCCAGAACAACCAGGTCGCGCTCAAGATCGGGGGGGTGACCGCGGGAACCTATGAAATTTATGTCGTCGGCCTGAACACCAACACCCGTATCTCCGACCAGAGTCCGATGAATTTTTACGCCGCAGCAACGGGCGATGTCAGCACCTTTGACACCGGCGGGCTGACTCCGGACGCCACCACGTTGATCACCGCAAACACGCCCTGGATGGAAGGCGGCAGCTACGGGAAGATCACCGTCGACCTGGCGGCGGGTCAATATCTGGTGCTGGTCTCCGACGGGGCCGGGTCGGAAAGCCGCGGCTTTCTCAACTCAGTACAGATTGTCGCCATTCCCGAGCCCTCCACGGTCATCCTTGGCCTCGCGGGCTGTTTCTCGCTGATCGCGCTCCGCCGGGTCTCCCGCCGTCGGGCGGCATAGAGCGTTTTCACGCCGAAGGGCCGGTCTTGCGAAACTCGTTCGGGGAAACCTGCGTCTTTCGCCGGAACCACGATGAAAAGTGGGAGAGCGAGTTAAAGCCCAGTTCCAGGGCGATCCGCTTGAGCGGCGTGTCGGAGCCGCGCAGCCGCGCCATGGCTTCCGCAAACCGCCGCCGTTCGAGATACCGGAAAGGGGAAAGCCCGAACTGCTGGCCAAAGAGGCGGTTCAACTGTCCCGGGCTGAGATGGACCTGTGCCGCCAGCCCCGCCTCCCGCAACGGGTGCTCCAACGGCTGGTGATCCAGAATCCGCACCGCCTGAAGAATGCGCGGATCGCCAATCTCACAACGGGTAATGGGATAACCCTGCCCGGAGAGCGATGCGGCATAGGCTTGAAGCCAGGCCATGAAGAAATGCTGCACTTCAAGGTAGCTATCCAGATCGCCCATGGCGCCCGGCAGCGTGAGGTGCCCGCCGCAATAGCGCTCGCGGACCGCTTTCTCCAGCCGCGCGCCCTCCGTCTCCAGCCGGGGAAAAGCCGCCGAGGCGAGGCAGACGGCAAGCGGCCATTCAAAGAGCGGCTGGCCGCCCGGCCATCTCCAGTGAAAGCGGATGGACAGAATCCGGGCATCTTTGGAAAACCGCCGTTGAATAAACCCCTCGTTGAGAAAAATCCACTCTCCGACCTTGCCGGTCACCTTTCCCTCGCGGCCGGCGACTTCCATGCTTCCCTGTCGGATCAGGATGGCGGCCTGCTCGGGAAGATACTCCCGGAGAACCCGGTAACGCGGGTTGACCAACCCGTCATAAACCCAGCTCAACCCACACCGCACGATCGTCCAGTCCGACCAGGGCAACATCCGGGGAATGGGGGGAGCGGAGGGGATGTCAGGGTCATCCATGACGAAATTTTATCATTTCACCCATCTGATGACAAAGCATTTCCCCCCCTTCGGGACGCCGCCTCAAGGCTCAAGGACAACGGCGTCGGCAACGTCGAGCGGAAAGCGGACGCGGGTACGGCCTTCGGGCAACGGCTGGAGAGTGATCTGCGTACCACGGGGCGAACGCGCCCGGGTGAAAGCGCCGGAGACCACCATCTCGAACTCCGGCGCGGGCCGGCCGCTGAAGTCGATGACGTAAAAAAGCGAACGGGGCGAAGGGCTTGCCGGGTGATCCCACCGCACCACCGTGGCCAGAGGCGCGGAAGAGACGGCGACCGGCTCGACCCCGGCCCGCGCTACCGGCGCGGCGATCCATCGGGCCAGTTCCCGGCGGTAACCGTGCGGAAGACGCTCGGCGGCACCGGAAGGGGAGGCTTCCATCGCCTCCACAAGGTAGGCCAAGCCGGGCAACGCGCCCCAACGGTGCGCCGCTCCCTTCCCGTACCGGGCCGCCACCCCCGCAGGTTCCCCTTCTGGAGTTTGCAGGGTGATGCGCGCCTTCCCTGCCGGCTCCAAGGCCTCCACCAGGCCCCGGCGCTCCCAGCCAGGCGCCGCTTCTCCAACGGCGTCAACGCGACCGAGGGGCGACAGGTCGCGCGCGGCAAAACGGGGCTGCCCCAGGCGCTCACGCACTTCCAAAGCGCTGCCGGTGATCCCAAATACTTCCTCCAGCCGCTCAAGCGGGCGGTTCCATTCATCGCGCGTGCCCGCACCGGCCGTGCCGACCACCGTGCCGCCCGCTTCCACCCACCGCGCAATGGTCCCGGCGGCGTCGCGGCGGAGTTGCACGCCGTTGAGATACAGGACACGGTAACGGGAAAGGGCGTGGAGATCCTCCTCGGGAAGAAAATCGGCGTCGTAGCCGAGATGAGCCAGCGCCCAATGGATGAAGCGCGCATCCATTTCCGTCAGGGAAGCGGCCCCCTCCCAGATCCCGGCGGTCCGGTTGAAGAGGATGGCCACCCGGGCGGGGCGGCGCACCAACCCTTTCAAATCGCCATCCAGCGCACGGATCTCCCGGCCCAGCGCTCCAACGGCGGGGTAGAGATCGTATCGGCCCGCCCAACTGTCGACGCCGGAGTAGGAAGGTCCGTACGAATAGAAATGGAGCACGCGAGCGCCCGCCGCCAGCCATTGGTAGGCATTGAGGCGGAGCCGGGTGGCGTTTCCTGCGGAGGTCACCACACAGTAACCGCCGAGCGGCTGCCCGCCCGGCCGGGCGGCGGCGCGGTAGAGCGCCAGGTAGTCGGAAAGCTGCTGGAGACTCGCGCCGTTTCCGATCCAGTCTTCGCTCCAGAGGAGGCCGAGGCCGTGGTCGCGGTAAATCAGGAACGGGTCCTGCCCCGTCTCCACCCAGGTACGGGCAAAGGCCGGGGCGAGGTTGGCATAGGTCAGCGCGTGCGGAGGAAAATGGCGGTGGGCGCTGGCGCTCGCGGCCTTGAGGTAGCTGGCGAAAGTCTCCAGGCGAAAGAGTCCCGTGTAGTAGAAGAGTTCCGGGTGGCGTTCCTTCTCCCCGGGAAGCACGAGCCGGGGCGGTTCGGCGGAAGGGAACGGTTTTCCCTTGATCCACTCCCGGAAAGCGGCCTGGGAAGCGGGCGAGGCGGCCAGCTCCTCGTAGCTCATCGCCTGCGGCTCGTCCATCAGCTTGATCCGACGCACCTTATCGAGAATCGGCTCCATTTCATGCGCGGTTTCCCGGAAATGAGCGTCCATCGCGGCGAAGTCGGGCGTGTTTTGCGAGCCGTCGAGCGCCCGAAGCGTCCCCTCTGCGCGGAACACCGGCAGCAGGCCCATTTTTTCCTGAAACGCTTCCGCCCGGGCCGGAGGGGCCAGGCTCCGGTTGGTGTTGTAGATGCCAAGACGCCGCAGCACGGCCACCTCGCCCGCGATCAGGTCGGCATCGTCCCGCCCCTCCTCAAGGTGGAGGGAAGTCAATACTTCGACCTGCGGCTGCGGGAGGGCGGGTTGGGCCGCAGGCAACGACGCCACGGCTTCCCGGCTGGCCCGCAGGTAGTCCGTGGCGCTCCGGATGGCGTAAACCCCTCCGGTGAGCCGCGCGGTACAGAAGAGGCGCGCTCCCTGCTGATCGACCTCAATGCTCTGATAAACCGTCCGCTCTTCGCCCGTGGCAAACTCCAGCAGGCCGCGGAAACGTTCACCCACCCACCCCGCCAGGTGGGTGCCCCGGGTCGCGGTGATATGGAGCAGGTTGCCGCGTACGCGCGAGTCCGGCAACAACTCGTCGTCGAGCCGCACCCACGGGCCCGGCTTTCCCTGGTGCAGCCATTGCCGCCGGTCGCGCGGAACGGTGTACCCGCGTGAAAACCCGGCCCGGGTAAGCATCCCGGGTGTCCGGTAATAATGCGGTCCCCGGGGGCGGTGTACCGTGAAAAAGAGACAATAGGGAGCATCGCCCTCTCCGTCCGGGGTGAAGCGGACGTAACAGGCGGGGCGGAAGTCGGCATCGAGCGGGCGGTAATCGCTCAGGTTGGTAAGGAGAAAGAAATCGACCAGGCGCGCCGTCCGGGCGGAGGAGGCGGCGGGACGCTTGAGGAGAACGCGGGCCGTTCCCGGCTGCAACACGCCGGAAAGGGAGATCCAGTGCCAGCTCCATGGAGCGCCGAACCGGGGATCGGCCGCGTCGATTTCTTCAGCGGCGAGGGTCACGCCTTCCTGTTGCAGCTCCACCGTGAAGGAACCGGGCATCCCTTTGGTCGTGAGAAACCGCATCCACAAACGGTACGAACCGCCGCCGTGCGCGGGGATCTCCACCGTCGCGGCTCCTTCGGCCTCCTCCCCTTCGGGCAGGCGCGCCGCTCCCGAGAGGAGGGCGGCGCTCAACGGAGCGTCGGTGTAATACCCTTCGGGAGCCTCCGCCCGCTGCCACCCGCGCCCTGCGGCCAGTTCCAGCGCGGCGAAGGTCCGGACCACCACGGGATGGCTCACCTCCGGCGCGACGGCTCCGGGAAAAAGTCCCAGCCGGTCGATCTCGACCTTCGCCGGGCCACCTTGAAAACGAAGGGCGAGCCGTCCCTTGCGCGGCGCATCGGCGGGGGCGAGTTCGCCATGGCCGCGCAGCGAGACCCAGCCACGCTCCGCCGTCAACCGCGCCACCCCCAGCGTCGCGAGCGCTCGCTTCCCCCCTTCGTCAACGAGCAACACCTCCACTTGCGCCTCCCCGGCGTCGAGGTTCCGCAGATCGAGGCTGACCGCGTACTCCGTCCCGTCCAGTACGATCGGCGGGGAGAGGAGCGCCCCTCCCCGGTCGTCCCAGCCGCTCGCTGCCAGCACCCGTCGCCCGTCCGGAGCCTGTGCGCTCGGGTAAACCTCCGCATGCAGCGGCCGGGCGCGATCGGTTTCCAGCCAGGGGCTCAGACCCGATTCAAAAGAGGGGTCCTGAACCAGGTTGGGCACCGAAGCGGCCGAAGCACCCGCCGCCAGGCAGGCGAGGTAAAGCGCGCACAGCCAAAAGCCGAAAGCGCCCTTTCTTACAATGCCTCGAAGCATTGGGCGAGGTGTCGGTTCTCTTGGTCCGTGGTGGTCTGGCGAAGATGCAGCCCGACTTTCAGCCAGACGCCGGGCAACGGCCGGTTCCCGTTTTCCATCAGCGTGGCAGCCATCTTCACGGCTTCCCTGCCGATCTCTTCAAAGGGCGTCTGCACCGTCGTACACGGGAGCGAAAAGGCGTCTGAAGGGTAGACCCCCGTGCCGCAGATCACGCTGACCTCCTCCGGCACGCGGAACTTGCGGCGAAGCAGCCACTGCAAGGTGGCTTCGGCGAGGTTGTCGACCGAGGTGTAGATCGCATCAGGCGGCGTGGGGCCGGCGAAAAGGCGTTCCAGACAGGCGTCGAGCCCGGTCGGGATGCCGTTGGGGAAGGTCCGGTAGCTGAGTTCCAGGCCGTGCGCGCTGGAGTCGGGGCCGAAGGCCGCGGTCACCCCGGCGAGCATGGCGGCGCATTGCGCGTTCTCCATCAGTTCACGGTGAAAAAGCAACACCGCATGGCGGCGACCCGCCTCCTTCCAGACCCGGCCGATGGCGTGGGCGGCGTGAAAAAAATCCGGCCCGACGAAGTTGCACGTCGCCGTGGGCGAAGGAGCGTTGATATAGACGATCGGCTTTTTCTGTTTGCGGAACGCGGCGATCAACGGAGCGTTGCTGTCGAGGTGGGGAAACACGATTGCCGCCTGTGCGCGGTCGGCCTCCTCCACTGCGCTTTGGGGATCGGCCCCCAACCGGTCGACGAAAAACATCTTCACCGTCAGCCCGGCGGCGTTCTTCGCCGTTTCATGAAGGATGCCCGCGCCGACGCCCTTGGCCCAGGTCATCTTTGGTTTGGCCAGTTCCTCTTCCCACGCCGCCACGGTCAGGACCGGCGCGACGGGCGTCGCCGTCGCAGAAGCGATCGTTTCCGTCTCCTCCGGCCCGGGGGTGCTCAGAAAGGTGCCCCGCCCCATCGTCATGGTAAGATGGCCCTCCTTCGCCAGTTGGGCAAAGACCGTCTGCACGGTCGAGGTGCTCACTTCCAGATGCCGGGCGATCTCGCGGATGGTCGGCAGACGCTTGCCCGAGAGGGTATGGGCGGGCCAGAGCTGCTCCCAGAAAAACTCCAGAACCTTTTCTGAAGGACGCGGGGCAGACGGGGGGCAACACGAAGGCATGGCCCCACCATAAGGAAAAGAGGGTTCCGATCAAGATCAAAAAGATAGGTTTCTGTCTTTTAAAGATTGACTCTTGATATGATTCCGAGTGAGTTTTGTCCAACCGCGGCAGGTCCGCTTCACGGTTCACCTCCATTTTCCCCATGAAACTTCCTCCCTTCACTCTTCCCGCACGCCTGCGCCTGCTCTCCCTTGCCGGAACGCTTCCCCTTCTTCTTGCCTCCGCCGGGGCGGCCGAAATCCGCTCGGAATGGACCGGGGGTGGCGCGGGCAACTTTTTATGGGAGGCGGCGGCCAACTGGGACACGGCGGACTATCCTCACGACAACGGGAGCGACCGCTACGGAGCTTTCATCGGGAACGCGACGGGCGAGCGGACCATCACCACTTCGGGCGAACTGAGGCTTGCCAATTTCTGGCTGGAGCAGACCTCCGCCACCGGGCGTTCCATCCTGAAACTCGGCGGCGACCTGCATCTCGAGACGATCGGCACCTCCAGCCCGCTGCGCACCCCGTCGGCCTCGATCACCAACACCACCGGCGACGCCACGCGGCAGGTCATCGACCTTCAGGGACATCATCTCAATGTCGAAATCCCCCTCACCTACTCCAACCTTGCCGGGGCTCAATACTATACCGTGCGCTCCACCGGCACGACCGGGGGCCTCTATTCCCTGGCGCAGATCTTTTCCAACAGCAGCGCGAATGATGTCCGGATCGAGGACGATGTCACCGTCCGCATCACCACCGCCAACTCCAACCGGTTTGACGGCTATCGCTGGTCGGACGCTTCGACCCTGCACCTCGCCTTCGAACTCGGCTCGACGCAGACGCCCCGCTATCTCTACCTGAGGGGCCGGGGTGACAATGCCTTGTCGAACCTGATCGTCGGGGATACGAGCGGGATCAAAACCGAAGTGGAACTCGCCTTCGACGCCGCCCCCTCCATTCCGTACCGCCTCGTGCGCGGCAATGTCACGATCCACCAGGGGGCACGCATCGCCCTGATCAGCGGGCGCTCGCCGCTTGCCGTGGGTGGAGACTTTCTCGACACGAACACGACCGACGATTACGGCAATGGCAGCCTCCTCTTTGTCGGGGGCGGAGTGGAACAAACCGTCTCCATCGCCCGTGAAGGGTTGACCACCGCGATCGGGATCGGCTCCCGAACCACCGCCCACGGCCTGGAACAGGGCAAAGTCCGGCTGCTTCGCGACCTGATCACCGAAGGGGCGGGCAAGCTCTACGACGGGTCGGAACTCAACGTCGACACCTTCCGGCTGGAAACCGGGAGCCTCGAATTTGAAGACGGCGCGCGCCTGACCCTCGGCTTCGGCGACGGAGCAGGCGAAGTCGTCTCGCAGGGCGATCTGCTTCTGGGGGAATTTCACCTGACCCTCGACGTCAAGGGCGCTTCGTGGACCAACGGGGACGATCTGGTGCTCTTCCGCTACGACGGCGACCTGATCGGGACGCCCGGGATCACCGGCTTTACCTTCCGGGGAGCGGAACTGGTGAGTTACGACGCCCTGATGCACGACGCCAGCGCGGGAACGCTCTATCTCAGCAACGTCACCGTCATTCCCGAGCCGAAGGGCCTCCTGCTGGCGGGGCTCGCCGTCTGCCTGATCCTCTACCGCCGCCGGAAAACCGCCTGAATCTTTTCCCTCCCCAACCTCACGCCATGCCTGTCAAAAAAGAGAGCGCCCGGGGGGAGATGGCGGCTTCTTGCGGCAGGGAAGCGCGGGCGTTTTCCCTGGTGGAACTGCTGGTCGTCGTCGGGGTCGTTTCGGTGTTGCTGGCGCTCTCCATCTCGGTTGCTTCCCGGCTTCGCGACAAGGCGAAAGAGGCGGGATGCGTCCATCACCTTCGCCAGATGGGGATGTACATCCACCTCTACGCCAACGACCAGAACGATTACCTCCCTCCCGGCTATGTGAGCGACACCAAGCAGGTCTGGACGCGCCCCCTCAAGCAGAGCGAGATCTATCGTTCCAGCACTCAGGGCGGCAACGACGACGTTTTCTACTGCCCGGCCACCTTCCCCGGGGCGTCGGATGAAACCTTCCGGCGCAACCGGATGACCTGGGGCACCGACTTTGGAGCCAACTCGCGGGCATTCCTGACAGCCAACGCCAACCAGCCCGAGCGGAGGCTCAACCGGAAGGCGTGCCTCCCCTCCAAGATCCTTCTCTTCGACGGAAAAGGGCTTTCCGGGATCAGCACCCCTTCCGCCCACTTCGCCCGCCATTCCGGGCGGATTCACTACCTTCTTCTGGATAACCGGATCGAGAGCTTTCCTTCCATGCCGACCGATGAACGGTATTGGTAGCATCCGCTTGGTTCCAGGCGGCTCCCCTCCTTTGTCAATGAAGCGATTTCTCCTGTTTCTTATGATCCATCTCACGGCGTCCCTTTTGCCGGTCGCGGGCGAGCCGTCCCGGTTCGTGCCGGTCGATCTTCCGCTCGATGCCCCTGCCGGGTCGGCGGCGGAGGAAATGCATGGCGCGATCCCCTTCCGCGTCGTCCCCGGCGCGGCGCTCGACCTGCAACAGGCGGGTTGGCCGGGGTGGAAGGCCGATTTCGGCGGTTCCTATGATGACTACGACAGCCAGGAACCGGCCCCCGATCCCGAGGGCCGCCTGAAGCTCTACCGGATGCAGGTGCCGCGCGCCGACTACCTGGCGGCGCATTTTCTGGTGGAAGCTCCCAAGCCACCGGAGGCAGGCCGCCGTTTCACGCTTCGCATCGGCCGGTGGATCGGCGGTGCCGGCGTGCAAAGCCAGGTTTTGCGGTACGACTTCTCCGGGCAAGCCGCTACAGAACAGGGCGGCGGGGCGCAAACCGTCCGCATTCCCGTGACGGAAGCTTTTTCGCAGGATGTCGAAGGGGATCTTCTCGACCTGGAGTTGACCAAGGAAATCCGGCTGGCGCGACGCCTGCCCGATCCCTCCCGCTTTCGCTGGATGCCGCTGGGAACACCGTGCGAAGTCAAGGTCCGCGCGCTGACGCTGGAAAAATCTCCGCTCCAGATGGAGGTGACCACCCCGGCTCCGGCCGCGACCTTTGTGCAGCCCGAAAAGGCCGAACTCCACGTCCGGCTGACCAACATCACCACGCAGCCGCGGCGCTTCCGCCTCTCCCTCACCAGCGGCGACCATCCGCCCCGGCAGGAGGAAGGCGTCGTGGAGCCCGGGGCGAGCGTCCGGTTGACCGTCCCGCTGCCGACACAGGCGCCTGGCTACCATGCCTACCGCCTGGAACTTCGCGATGCCGAAGCGGGCGCGCTTCCGGGGCGCAACGGGTCGTGGATGCTCCTGCCGCCCGATCGTCGCCGGAACCCCCCGCCCTTCGGGCTCGGCGCGGGCCGCAACGGGGTCCACTTCTCCCCGCGCGATCCGGAGATGTCGGCCCGGCTTTTCAACCGGCTCGGCATCCGCCATGCCGACGTCCTCGGAGACGGGCAGGCGATTCCGTACGAACTCCGCAAGAAGCATGGGCTGGTCAACGGATGCGAGTTCTCGTGGCGACCGGCCAATCTCCGGCGCGGCGAATCGCTGGCGGAAAAGTTCACCCGGCATCTGCGGGAGCACCCCGACCTGATTCCGTGGGTGATGTTGCTGCATGAGGACTCCATCTCCGCAGCCCATTCCATGCGGGTGCCGGATCTTTTTGTGGACGGCCCCCGCTACCGCCTCGACCCGGAGGAACAGGAACGCCTCGCACTGCTGCGCCGCCTGATCACGGAAAGCGCCGCATGGTTTCGCAAGGAGCACCCGGAAGTCCGGCTGCTGATCGGTAACGGCAACCTCGGGGTGCGCGAAGAACTTTACCGCTCCGGGCTTCCGGCGGAAAGCTTTGACGCGGCGGGCAACGAATGCGGCTCCTTCTCCCGCCCGCCCGAAACGCAGCCTCCCGATACGATCGGCAGCAACGCCTCGCTCTGGATGGACCGGCAGATGCTCGACGCCTATGGCTACCCCGACAAGCCGGTGGCGCAGGGGTGGGAAGTTCACTACCCTTCCACCAACCCCGGCAACCTGAGCCTGCGAACGCATGCCGACTATATCGTCCGCCACCGGCTGCATGCGCTCGCCTGGAGGGTGCCGAAAATCTCCGGCGGCGGTCTCTACGATTATGGTAATAGCTATGCGCTGGGCAACTGGGGGAGTTCAGGGCATTTCACCGGTCGCCCCCACCCGATGCCCAAACCGGCGGCCCTTGCGCTCGCCACGCTGACCCGGGCGCTCGACGACGTCGCCTACCGCGACTTCGTGCCGACCGGCAGCGACAGCCTTTACCTGATGCGGTTTACCTCCCCCTCCGGCAGCCAGGTCCTCCCCTTCTGGGTCGTGCGCGGCGAACGGACCCTGCACCTCTGGCTGGAAGGGAGCGGCGGGGCGCAATGGATCACCCCGCAGGGCGAGACCGTGCCGCTCGCCCGCGACCGGGAGGGGCGGCTGCAACTTCGCGCCTCCGCCTCCCCGGCTTACCTCCTCCTGGCTGCGGGAGTGCGCATCGCCCGCGTGGAAGCGGGCGAGCCGGAACACCCCGGGGCCGACCGGCCTCCGCAGGGGGCGGCGTTCCTCGGTTCCCTTGCCACGCTTGGAGAGCACGGCTGGCGGCTGCTTGAGGCGCGCAATCCGTTGCTGGAAAACTACAATCCGCTGACACCCCGGCGCAAAGGCGGGCTGGCCCTTGAAACCGGAGATGGCGAAAAACATGATGGAAAACCGGTGCTCCACGTCACGCCGATGGTGCCGCAGGAGGGCAGGGCCACCATGCCGATGTACGCGGAACTGGAGCATGCCCGGGGGCTTCCCCTCCCCGGCGAGCCGGACGAAATCGGCATCATGGTGAACGGAAACTCCGGCTGGGGGCGGCTGATCTTCGAGCTGGAGGATGCCTCCGGCCAACGCTGGACCTCCATCGGCGCACAGGCCCAGCAGGGAAAGGCGGAGTGGATGGCCGACTGGATCGGCCGCGACGCCGCACAGGCTTTCGAGCCCGGCATGAGGTCGGACTGGAACACCGAAGACCCGTGGAGCCTGAGCCGGATCAATTTCGACGGCTGGCGCCATGTCGCCTTTCCCCTGCCGGGGCAATACCCCGGGGAAGGCTACCACTGGCCATCCAACAGCCAGTGGAAATGGGACGGGGATGGCCGCGTCCATTACCCGTTGACGCTCAAAAAAGTGATCCTGCAACTTCCCGAAAAGGTGCTTTACCTGACCCGTTTCGAGCCGCCCGCCCGCAAGCGCCTCACCTTCGGGGGGATCTACAGCGCCCGGACCGGGAAGTACCCGCCCAAGCGGAAACCGTTTCGCTACCTCGAAGCGTACCAGATTTCCCACCGCTAACCGTCGTCCTTATCACCTCATGAATCTTCTCTTCGTCGGCGCCACCGGAACGGTCGGACGCCAGCTCGTACCCTACCTCTGCCAGCGCCACCGGCTCACCCTGGCCGCCAAGGGAGGAGGGGAAGTCCACGGGACGCCGGTCCGCGATGTCGATGTCACCGACTGGGAGAGCGCACGGGCGCTCGTGGCGGGTGGCGACCGGGAGGGGCGGCCCTTTGATGCGGTGATCAATGGCGTGATCGCGCCCTACCGCGGCATCGACATGGACGACCCGGAGGCCCGCCGCCGCTATTTCGAGCAATGCCTGGAAATCAACATCCGCGTCGCCTATTACCTCTTTGAAGCGGCGATGCGGGCGGCGACGCCACGGTTCATCTATCTTTCCAGCCTCTCGACGATCACCGGCGCACCCCGGCTGGAACGGATCGGCCCCGGCACGCCCGACCAGCCTTACGACATCTACGCCGCTTCCAAGCTGTTTGGCGAAGCGGCGGGCCGGAGCTACGCCTGTCGCTTCCCGGAACAGGGGGAAACCATGACCGTCATCTGCCTGCGCCTGGGGCAGCCGTACCGCTCCTTCATCCCGTGGGACGAACAATGGATTCACGATCCCTCCAAGCGCCGGCTGCCGGTGCATGTCGAAGACATCGCCCACGGCGTGGAGTGCGCCCTGGAGGTGGCGATCCCCTTTGGCGTCTACCCGATCGTCTCCGGGAGCGACCAGAACTTCATCGACCCCGCGCTCTACGCCGAACTCGGCTACCGGCCCCGCTGGCGGTTTACCGGAGACGGGTTGACCCGCCTGGAAAGCGTTCCCTGTACGGTTTCCCCGAACGGGCACGCCAGCCTGCATGCCATGAAAACGGGGTGACATCCCTTTTCCGTCGCACCGCAAAACCGACGGCTTGCATTTTCCGCCGCACGTTTTAGGATGAATCTCTTTTCCTATGGCCAAGAGCATTATTGATCCAGCCCGTCTGGAGCGCATCGAGTTTACCAACGACGAAATCGCCCGCTACTCCCGGCACCTGATCATGCCGGAAGTGACGCTCGACGGGCAGCGTCGTCTCAAAGCCGCCAGCGTCCTCTGCATTGGTGCGGGAGGGCTCGGCTCGCCGATCGCGCTCTACCTCGCCGCCGCCGGGATCGGCCGGATCGGCATGGTCGACGCCGACGTGGTCGATTTCTCGAACCTCCAGCGCCAGGTCCTCCACGGGACCAAGGATGTCGGCCGCAAAAAGCTCAACTCCGCCCGCGACGCCGTGCGCAACATCAACCCGAACGTGCAGGTCGATCTCTACGACACGATCATCCGCGCGGAAAACGGGATGGAGATCATCAAGGGGTACGACATCGTCATCGACGGGACCGACAATTTCCCGACCCGCTACCTCTCCAACGACATCTGCGTTTTCTTAAAGATCCCGAACATCTACGGCTCCATTTTCCGTTTCGACGGCCAGTGTACGGTTTTTGCGCCTCATCTCGGGGGCGGGTGCTACCGGTGCATGTTCCCGGAACCGCCGCCTCCCGGGATGGTGCCAAGCTGCGCCGAAGGGGGCGTGCTCGGCATCCTGCCCGGCTCGGTCGGGCTGATGCAGGCGACCGAGGCGATCAAGCTGATCATGGGGATCGGCGATCCGCTCATCGGCCGGCTCGTCCACTACGACGCGCTCAAGATGAAGTACAAGGAGTACAAGCTGCGGCGCGACCCGAAGTGCCCCGTCTGCGGCGAACACCCGACGATCACCGCACCGATCGACTACGACCAGTTCTGCGGCATCCCGCAGGCGGCCGCCGCCGAAGCTGAAGAGGAACCGGTGCCGGTCATCACCGCCCAGGAACTCAAAGCCAAGCGGGACCGCAACGAGGCCTTCCAGTTGATCGACGTGCGCGAAGCGTTTGAATACGACATCTGCAACATCGAAGGCTCGACGCTGATCCCGCTCTCCGAGTTCCCATCGCGGATGAGCGAACTCGACAGTGCGGACGAGATCGTCCTCTACTGCAAGGTCGGCGGGCGCAGCGCCAGGGCGCTCAAGCTCCTTCAGGAAGCGGGTTTTAGCAAAGTGCTCAACGTGGAAGGGGGCATCGAGGCGTGGGCCGACGAGGTTGACCCGACCATGCCGAAATACTAAAAACCCGCCCGACCCCGCGTACGCTCCTTTACTTCAAAAGATGTCCACCGACGCCGACGCTCTTCAGGCTTCCCAGGAACGGGAACGCATCTCGCCCGCCCTTGGAAAAGTCGTCAGCGGTCTTTATATCGCGACGGCGGCCATCGGGGAGCGCCACGCGGGGATGTTGTGCAGCTTTGTCGAACAATGCAGCTTCGAGCCGCCGATGATCTCGATCGCCGTCGGCTCGACACGGCTCTTGAGCCAGGCGCTCGACGGCCACGGGCTCTTCGGACTGCACGCCTTGAGCAAGGAAAACCGGGGCCTGCTCCGGTCGTTCTCGCGCGTGGGGGATCACGACCCGTTCGAAGGGCACGAATTGGTCGAAAATCTCTTCGGCATCCCGCAACTCGCGGAGGCTTCGGCGTTTCTGGCATGCAAGGTCGCCGGAAAAATGACCACGGGCGACCATACGCTCTACGTCGCCGAAGTCTTCGAAGGCAGCCTGCAACACCCGGGGCAGGAGGCGAGCGTGCGGGTTCGCTCCAACGGGTTTATTTACTAGAAAACGCGGTATGCCCGGCGAAACCACCGCCCCGCCCGCATGGCAGCGCCTCGTGCCGCTCCTGCGCTGTCCGGTCAACCGCCAGCCGTTAAGCCTCGCCCCGCAGTCTTTCGCCGACCGGCTCGATGCCAATCGCAAAACCGGGCCGCTTCCGTGCGAAGCCGCTGAAACCGGTCGCCTGCAAATCAACCTCGCCGAACCGATAGAAGCGGTGCTCCTGCGCAGCGACGGGCAGGTCGGCTACGTCGTGCAAAACGAGGTGCCGATCCTCCTCCCCGACCATGGAATGCGGCTTTCCGCGGCTCAGACCGGGACGATCTCGTAAGCGTAAACCGCCGCCATCTCCAGTTCGATGGTGAAATGAAGGCTTTGCGCCCCTTTGGCAATCGGCACCACCGCCCCGGAACGCCACACGACCCGTTCCCTGACGGCGTCTCCGGCAAGGTCGCAGCCATCCTCCACCGCGCGACCCTCCACGCCTTCCACCCCCACCCGGACGCGTCCCCCTTGGCGCGCCCGGTAGTTGAGATGGATCTCCACCGCACTCGCGCCCTCCACCGGCGCCTCCACCCGGAAGGAAGCCTGCCGGGGCGTCTCAAACCCGAAGAGCCGATCCTTCGGCCACCGGGCAAAGGTGATGCCGCTGCGTCCCTCCCTGCGAATCCACTCCCGGAATCTGCCCCCCTCCGCACCCCGTCCAAACCCGTGTTCGTAGTTCCGGCCGGAAAAATAAAGACGATGCTCGTCGCCCACCTCCACCGGGGCGGAGGCCGTGTGAATCCAGCCACACCCGGTCCAGTCAAGCTGGCGATGGCTGATAAAGTCGGGGCGCCCGGGAAGGTGCAGCCATTTTCCGCCCGGTTTTTCCTGATAAACGAGCGTCACATCACAGGAGCCGTGGTTTCCCAGCAGAATCCCCTCGGAATACGGGTAGCGATGCCGGAAATTCCATAAGAACCCCACCGTGCCGTTCCCCGCCGGCATCATCGCCATGCCATAGTAATCGCCGGAGATGGAGCCGCGCTGCATGGCGGCGAGATCGTCGTATTCATCGGGATAAAGCGCCCCGTGGTGTTCGCCATAAACGCCGTCGCGGTACTCCGCCACGTGAACGCAGCGCCGCATCAGCCGGTTGATCCAGAACTGCCGCTTGAGCGCGATCACCGCGCCGCCGCGCCCGGGATGGTAAACGCTGGTGATCACGTCGCCCCCCTCCCACTGCGGTTCACGGTCGGGAAAGCGCCACCGGAGCCCGTCAGCGGAGACGGCACTGTAATAGCCGTAGCGGTGCCCACGCGATCCCGGCCCCGGCCGCCCGCAACCGATCGCGCGGTAACGCTCGTCTGGCGCACTCCCCGGGTCGATGAACACCGAAGGCGAATGCAACCCGAGATCGCAGAGATGGTTGTCGCCCGAGGGATGATCCACGATGCCCAGCTTGCGCTTTTGCCAATGGCAGCCATCGTGAGACTCCGCACAAGCCACCCAGAGCACGTCGTGGTTGAAGTCCCACCCCTCCGGCGTCGCCTGGTACCACATCCGCAAAAGCCCCCCATCGCGGATCACCGACCCGTAGGCGGAAACATTGAGGCGATCGACCGGCGTATCAGGCAGCAGCACCGGCTCGGGGTGAACCTCCGGCTCCCACTGCACCAACTGCAACGCTCCGCTGAATCCGGAAAAGTTACTGCGCGATTCAAAAACCAGCTCCATTACAGCGATCCTTTCCGGTTTCCGGCTTCCTTCTCCACCACCACCACACGGCTCTCCCCGGGCGGCACGACGAGCCACCCCTCTCCGTCGAGCGGCTCGCCCGAGTAAAATTCCCGCCCGCCCGCAAGCGCCGCTTCCGGCAGTCGCCACCGTTTTTCCAGCGGCGAATCGTTCATCAGACAGTAGAGCGCCGTTCCTCCGTGGGCCACCCGGCACCCTTCGCTCTCGCCGATTCCCGGGATTTCCTCCTGCGCGCCTTCCATGAGAACCGTTTCATAACGGGCGAGCAGCCGCGTCGTTTCCGCCACGGCCCTCCAGCTTCGCGCGTCCATCGCGCTCATTTCGTAGATCAGCACGCCCCCCTGCGAATCGAGCATCCGCCGAAGGAGCCGCGCCGGAGTCGTCTGGCGGGAAGGGATGTCATCGACGGGCCGGTACGGTTCGATGATCTCCCCGAAAAGGAGGAAAACACCCGGGAGCGCCTTCTTCGTCGCGCGGATCGCCTCCAGCGGACGGCCATACCCCATCCCCGCCTGATCGACGGCCCCGGCGGCTCCGACGTACGCCCAGTCGACGCCGTAGCGGCTCGGGTTGTCTTCCGTCTGGTAACCGCTGTAAACTTCGAAACGGATCTTCGGATCGACGGCTTTGACCGACGCCTTCATCTTCCCGAAAATGCGCGCGGTCTGTCGCGCCATGAAGTCGACCCATGGCCGCGCATATTTTTCGTTGATGACCGGGGCATCGAGCCGGACGCTTTCGGGCAGCGCCGCCGCGCTCCGGAACGCCGCCAGGCAGCGCGGACAGTAGCAGGTATGCATCCTGCCCCGGTAGAGCGGGGAAAACTCGTAATCGTAAAGCACCGCCTGCGGGCGAAACGCCGCGATCTGCGCCTGCATCAATCGCTCCGCTTCCGGCCACGCCTCCTGGAGCAGCGCCGAGGTGCAGACGCGGCTGTGGTCGATCTTTCCATCGTAATTGACGAGGCACTGCTCCGGGTGTTTGCCCAGGTAGGGGCCGAAAAAGAGGCTGCCATTGAGAAAATGCATCCGCAGGGTGGCCGGGATTCCCTTTTCCCTGAAACGCCCCGGCGTGATGCCGACGTGACCGATTTCGTAGAGGTTGATCCCGGCGCGCCGCGTCATCGCCAGCAGGGCTTCCCGCACGGCGTCGTCATCCAACTGCTCCAGCGGTCCCCAGAGCTGCCAGAGGCTCTTTGCGAGTTGTCCGCCCGCGAGCGGCTCCGCCAGCACCCTTACCGGGAAGGAACGACGCGCTTCGGTCACGCGTCCTCCCTCGCCGGTGCTCCAGTAGTAAATCTCCCCGCTCGCGCTCGCCTGCGAAGTGGGGCGAAGGACGAGCCAGAGGGAAAGCGCCTGCGCAAGCCGCGGCGTGTCGCCCTTCTTCGGCAGTCTCCGGTCGGCGGCGATTTCGAGCATCGTGTACTCCTCCCCCCCGATCTTCCGCCGCCCCGTCTCCCGGGTCACGAAACGGGGGTGCAACTCCGAGCGCCACGCCCACAGCGAGGAAGCGCCCACCCACTCGAACCCGCGGGGGAGCGCCACATGGAGCTTCCACCCTTCCCGCCCCTCGGCGGTTTCAAATAGAAACGGCACCTGCTGGGCGGCGTCCCGTGCGAAGTAGATCGCCGGTTCCGGTCGGGGCCAGACCCGCGTTTGCTCCAAAAGCAGCGTGGTCCGTTTGCGTACGGCCTTCCCGTCCGGTTCCGTGGTCCATTGAATCGAACCGGCGTCGAAACCGGGGCCTTCGATCACCGCCGTACCCGTCGGCTGTTCCATGGAGATTTCCACCTCGTTGGCCCCCGTCTTCAAGGGGAGCGTGATCTCCACCGGTTGATCCCCGGCGTTCCCGTTCGCTTCCTCACGACCCTTCATCCGGACCACGTACGCCCCCGTTTTCCGGAGCCGAAGCGTGACCGAAGGCATGGCAACGGTGACCGGGTGGAGCGGCGAGCGGTAAAGCGGCGTGAGGTCGTCGGCCAGCAGCGTCACGGAAGGCTCCACCACACGCTGGCCGAGCGCCCGCGGCACTTCCAGCCGCGCCTCCGACATCCCCGCCGACACGACGACGATCTGACGGCTCCGGTGCTCGCCTTCTCTGAAACTTGTGTAAACCAAACCCGAAGTGGACACCTCCCCGGAAGCCATCCGGAATCCATTTTCCCCCACGGAAATCGTCTCCGGCAGCTTGGGAGAAAAAGCGGCGCGACGGCTCCCGTGATCAAAGACGAGCGTCCCCCAGCCTGCGGGTGACTCCGGGTCCGCCCCGGCGTTCCAGGTCGTCACCTCGCTCCGGGCCACCGCGTTTCGACCCACCGACATCGGAACCTGGCCGACGTGCGCGTCCAGCCCAAGCGCATGGAGCGGGATGGCGGCGACCACGGTATAGCGCCCCTCCCCAATACGCCCGAGCGCCTCCGCCCCGGCGTTCCAGCGAACATCGACCGACTCCCCCCGCTGGCGGCTGTCGCGGATCACCCCCCGGGCGTTGATCCGGAAGAACAACACTTCCCCCTCGCGCGAACGGAACGCGAGAAAACAGCCGTCGTCCTCCTGCACCGGGCCATCCGGCTCCGTCGCCGTGGTGCGAAACTCATGGGTGCGTTGCTCCACGCTGCGGAGGATCGGCTCCTCGCAATCAAAACGGACGTAGAGCTTCTCCCCGTCATAAGAGAAGCGGACCGTCGTAGCCCCGGTAGGTGCCCGTCGGCTCCCGGACACCCGGAAATCGCCAAACGCGGTGGCTCCTTTCCACGGCCCTTCCTCCAACCGGGCCCGGAGGTCGTGCCGCTTCGCGCTTGGGGCGGCAGCCACCAGAGGCGCGGGGGGCAACACCGGTGCCACCGCCTCCAGTTGCGCCGGTGGAAGCTCCGCTTCACTGGTGACGACGATCCGGTGGATCTCCAGCGCTCCACCCTGCGGCGGCGTCCACCGGAGGGTCAGCGATTTTCCCAGGAGCCGGGGGTTGATGCCGGGCACCCGGTGCCACTGCCACGCCTCCGCCCGGGGAAGCTGCGACGCTCCGGATACCTGCCGACTGCTCCCGTCGGTGGCGATCCGTTCCAGCGTCGCGTCGCCCTCCGGGGAGCGGTATTCGACATAAAGCGTCAAAGGACGCGAGGTCTGCGGCATCGGCAGCGCTTCGAGCGAGGTGCGGCTTGTCAATAAAACTCCTCCGGACCAGTTCTCCACACGGGTTGCCGTGGAGGCGGGGTCGATCCAATCCCCCGCTTCGTAAAAGCGCGGGGGGACCGGAAGATCGCCCGCTTCGGCCACCGCTTTCGTCCGCAGGTCGATGCTGGAAACCTCCACATAATCGCCCTCCCGGGGATTCGGCAGGGTCAGTTCGGCCACCAGTTCCTCCCCGTGGCGATCGACCCGGTAGTAGAAGCTGTCCCACCGCCGATGGCCCTGAAGCGGCAAAGGACGGCTGGTCACCGCGCCGTCACCCGAGCGGAGGGTCAACAGCGCGCTCCCCCGACCCTGCAACGCGGTGGCGACCTTGACCAGCCTCGGGCCGCCCGTCACCGGGAGCGGCACCCGCAGGCCGACGGGGCTCCCCGCCGCCGTCGCCTCCATGCGCAGCAGATGTTTTTGTGTCTGCCCATCCGTCACCCGGCGCACGAGGGGCAACGGATCGCCGAAGGGGGTCACGCCGTGCCCGTCGGTATGGAACCCGATCCGGCGGGTCGGCTCGTACCCTTCGGTCGAGGCCTTCAAGGGATGGATAAAAAGAGGGAGCGCCGCCACGGCGGCAAGCAGCCATTTCTGGGAAAAACGCAATATCATAAAAAAGGATCAACGGCCGTCATACCACCCTTCGTCGGTTTCACTCTGGGCGTGCAGGCCGATGTGGCCGTCGGCAAAGAAAAAGTGCGCCTTTCCGGCATGGACCGCGATGAGCGGCAGCGTCGGCTGGTAATCCCACGCCGTACCGCCGGGGTTGAAACTCTGGAACGGGGTGTAGGTCAGGCCATGGGTCCAGCGCGCCTTGATCCGCCCCGAGTGCCCGCCTTCGGTCACGACCACCGTTCGAGACGGCGTCCGCACCCAGACCGGCGGACGCCCGCAGAGCGTCAGGTTCATCGCGTAATCAAACGAATCGGTCGGCCACGGTGCCGGGCCGCGCCCTTCCTTCTCCTGTGCGGTGATCGCCGGGCAATCGAACACGCCTCCTTTCCCGGCACTCACACCGGGCGCCGCGCTCGTACTGCGACGGTCGGGCTCGTTCAGGTACGGCCCGGCGAAAAACGAAGCCGGATCAGCGCTGCCATCCATCCAGCGCGTCGTATTGCTGATGTAATAGGGAAAAACCCGGTGGTCCTGCGTGTAGTCGATCATCGCCACCCCGATCTGGCGCAGGTTGCTCAAACAACGCTGGGAGGCCGCTTTCCGGCGCACCTGACCCACCGCCGCGATCAGCAGGGCCATCAGGACGGCTGTCAAGAGGATCGCCAAAAGCATTTCCGTTATGGAAAACCCGCGTGATCGCGCGGCGCAAGAGCAGCCGGAAGTCGGTTTCATCGCACAAGCAGCCGCTCAGAGCGCTTCCCTCTTTTTGCGCCGATACGCCAGCCCCAGCCACCCTAAGCCCCCCGCCGCGAGCAGCGAAAGAGCGTGCGGTTCGGGGATCACGGCGTATCCCGTCACCAACTCCACCGAATGCCAATAGCTGTCGGTCCGGTAAGGGCGCGGCGATGCGTCGGCATCCCCCCAGATCAGGTTCACCCGGTTCGTCGGCACAGTGTAGACCCCGCTCCTCGCCACCGGCGCGCCGATCGCCTGCCCGTTCAGGAAAACCTGCATCGTCTGATCATCGTGGTCGAAATAAATCTGAAGCGTGACATACCCGGAGAGGTCGACCTCCGCGAGCTTGACGATCAAGGTATCCGCCGTACCCATCCGGTAGAGCCAGCTTCCATCTGCGGAGTTGTTGTAAAGCCCGACACGCCAGCCGCTGATGCCGTCATTGATATTGATCGAAACATTTGCCCCGTCCCCCGGCGCAAGGGGGACACGCAAGACCGCCGTAGCCGTCCAACCCTCGGGGGAGGAGAGATCGGCGGCGTTCAGGTTCATCCGGTAGTTGGTGGTGGCGCCATTGTCGGCCGGGCTGAGATTGTCGATGCGCCACGCTGCCACGCCTCCGGCATCCCAGACCGGCGTGACCTGCGACGCGCCGTTGCCGAGCCGCCCCCAGTTGGCATCCAACTGATCCGGCGCGAGAATCGACCCGCCCTCCGTGACCGGTTCGGCATGATAGGCGGCAAGCACGGCCCCGTGCATGGAAGAGAGCGAGACGGAAACGGCGGCGAGGGAAACCACAACGTAGCGGAGAAGTTTGGCGGGGTCCATAACGAGGCATCAAAGGGGGTTGAATGAAACGCAATTCGCTATTATTATAATAATTGCTGTTTGGAGAGTAGCGTTTTCGCTTGCCGGTGCAAGAACGAACGCTATCTTTTTTCAAAAAAACCGAGATTTCCCCTGTGCCACACCCCTTCAAACCCGTCAAAACCCCGCTCTACCAACAGGTCCTGACGCACCTCCGTGGCGAAATCGCCCGGCTTTCCCCCGGCAGTCGGCTGGAGCCGGAGCATGCGATGGCCGCGAGATTTTCCGTCAGCGTGGTGACGATCCGTGAAGCGTTGCGCATCCTCGCGTCCGAAAACATGATCGAACGCCACGCAGGCCGGGGGACGTTTGTCTCCGAAGGTGCGCCTGCGGCAAACACCGGGCATGTGGCAATCCTGATCGACCAGGATGTTTCCCATCCGCAGAGTTCCCCGGTCTACCTTCGCATGGCACAGACCCTTCGCGAACATCTGGCCGGGGAGGGCGTCGGCAGTCGGCTCTACGTCGGCAACAACCCGCCGGGTGTCCAGAAGCCCGACCTGAACAGCCCGGAGTTCCTCATTGATCTCAAAGAGGGCAAGATCTCCGGCGTGGCGGCGCTGCTTGCCCAGCCGTCGCGACAATGGCTCGACGAAGTGGAACGCCAGCAACTCCCGGTGGTCGCCTTCGGACACATGGAAGGTTACGCCAACCGGTGCGAATTTGTCGCGGACTACCTCCCACGTTCACTGGAAATGCTCCGCGCCCAGGGGTGCCGCACCGTCGGCTTTGTCGGCTGGTTTGGCCACGCCGTCGATCCCGCTCCGCATCTGGCCAACCTGTGCCGGGAGATCGAACGCCTCGGGATGGAAACCCGGCTTTCATGGGTCCGGCATGATGGAAACCCGTGCGAGGAGGGTGCCGGATGGGAAAAATTCCGCGAACTCTGGCGGGCGGAAACGGAGAAGCCGCAAGGCGTGATCATCTCGGACGACCTCCTTTTCAAAAGCGTCATTCCGGCCATTCCGGAACTCGGCATCGCCGTGCCCGAAGAGCTTCGGCTCGTCGTGCGGACCAACAAGGGCATCCCGCTTCTCTGTCCCTTCCCGATCTCGCGTCTTGAAGCCGACCCGAAGGAATGTGCGATCCACCTCGGCGAAAAACTGCTGACGCTTCTGGCGGGAAAACCGCTGGACGAACCGCTCACCCATGTTCCGCTGGTGGCCCTCGATGAATGGTCGATGCCGCAGATGGGCAAAAAGGGCCGTTCGCTGGCGAAGGTTTAACGTCATTCACTTCACGCCTTGGGGCGGAAGCGGGGACAGGGCGCGAGCGAAGTCCAACGCCGCGGTCGGCGCGGAGGCCGACCCTCCATGAACTACTGGAACCCGAGCAGCCGCCCGCCCTGGTAGACGATGAACGCTCCCGCCCACGCCAGCGCCGTCATGTAGGCGATCTGGAAGAGCGGCCAGCGCCACGAGTTGGTCTCGCGGCGGACGATGGCGACGGTGCTGATGCACTGCATCGCCAGGACGTAGAAGACCATCAGGCCGATGCAGACGAGCGGGGTGTAGACCGGCGTGCCGTCGGCGTGAACCTCCTTGCGCATCGTCTCCTGAAGCGGGGTGGCGTCTTCGTCGACCTCTCCCTCGACGTTGTAGACGATCCCCATCGTGCCGACAAACGCTTCCCGGGCGGCGAACGAGGCGATCAGGCCGATGCCGATCTTCCAGTCGTACCCGAGCGGGGCGATGGTCGGCTCGATCAGGTGCCCGAGACGGCCGGCGTAGCTGTTGGCGAGCGCCAACCCTTCGTCCGCATCAGCTTGCGACGGCTTCGGGTAGCTCGCCAGCGCCCAGAGGAGGATCGAAAGCGCCAGAATGACCGTCCCGGCCCGGCGCACGAAGATGCCGCCGCGCTCCAGCATCCGGGTGATGACCGAGCGCATCGACGGCAACCGGTAGGGCGGGAGTTCGAGCAGCAGCATCGGCGTCTCCCCTTTGAGAAGCGTCTTCTTGAAGAGCCACGCCATGCCAAACGCCGTAAAGGTGCCGAGCGCGTACATCGAAATGGCGATCGCCGCCTTCGCCCACGCGGAAGAGGCGGGCAGCAGCACGGCGATCATCAGGCTGTAGACGGGGATGCGGGCCGAACAACTCATGAGCGGCGCAACGAGGATCGTCGCCAGCCGGTCCTTCTCGTTTTCGATCGTCCGCGTCGCCATAATGCCGGGAATCGCGCAGGCAACGCTGCTCAGAAGCGGGATGAACGACTTCCCGTGCAGGCCGACCGACGACATCACGCGGTCCATCAAAAACGCGGCGCGCGCCATGTAGCCGCTATCCTCCAGCAGGCCGAGGAAGAAGAAAAGGATCAGAATCTGCGGCAGGAACATCACCACGCCGCCGACCCCTGCGATCGCACCATCGGAAAGGAGATCGCGCACCTCCCCTTCGGGCAGGGTGTTCTGGACCCAATCCTGCGAAGCGGCGATCCCGGCGTCGATCCAGTCCATCGGCCCCTGCGCCACATAGAAAATGCAGACAAACATCAACGCCATCGCGCCAATGAAGGCGGCCCACCCCCAGTAACGGTGGGTCAGGTAACGGTCGAGCCGGTCGGAAACGCTCAAGGCGGCGTTCTCCCCCCCGAGCCGCTTGACCACCCGGGCGCAGAGATCGCCGATCCAGGCATAGCGCGCCTCAATCAGCGTGGAAAGCGGTTCGACCCCCTGTTCGCGCAGGCGGCCCTGAGCGGCAACGGTTTCGGTGATCGTCCCGGGGTCGTTCTCCGCGAGGGTGGCGAGGGCTTCGTTGCCGAGTGTCAGCAGCAGGACCGCTTCGGGGAAGGCGACCTCCTCGGGCACGTTGAGCTTGCGCGCCAGTTCCAGCGCCTCGTTCTCCATCGCCTCCGGCATCGGCGGGCGGATGGCCGGCGCGGAAAGCGTCGCCCTGGAAAGGGCCTGCTTGAGTTCCACGAGCCCCACCCCCTTGGAAGCGATCATCGGGATGACCGGGATGCCGAGTTCCCGGCTCAACCCCTCGACATCGATGCGGATGCCGTTCTGCTCGGCGACATCGATCATGTTGAGCGCGAGGATCGTCGGCAGTTGCAGGTCGAGCAACTGGGCGACGAGGTAAAGGTTGCGCTCCAGGTTGGAGGCATCGACCACGGCGATGAGCGCCTCGGGCCGGGGCGTGTCGGGCTGGCGGCCCAGCAACACGTCGCGGGAGACCGCTTCGTCGGGCGAGCGGACCTGCAGGCTGTAGCTCCCCGGGAGGTCGAGCAGCGCCATCGGCTCCCCGTGGCTCCCGTGAAAACGGCCCACCTTCCGTTCGACGGTGACGCCGGGGTAGTTGCCGACCTTCTGGCGCAGGCCGGTCAACGCATTGAAAAGGGTGCTCTTGCCGCAGTTGGGATTTCCGGCGATGGCGATGTGGCGGACACTCTGCGGACTCTGAACGGAACTCATGGATCTGAAAATGGACTTGAAAAACCGGCTTCTAAAGCCGTTCGATATAGATGGCGGTCGCTTCCCTGCGGCGCAGCGAGAGGTGGTAGCCGCGCACCTTGAAATCGATCGGATCGCCGAGCGGGGCGACCCGGACGGCTTCGATCGTCGCCCCCTGCGTCACCCCCATCTCCAGCAGGCGGCCCGGGTCGTAGGAAGCGGCGTCAAACCCGGTCACTTTTCCCCGTTCCCCCACGGCCAGTTCGCTGAGCCGGGTGGCGGGTTGCGTTTCAAGCGATGGAAGCGGAGCGGTCGATTTCATGGAAGTTTCAACAAATGGTTTCAGCAGGGCTGATGCGCTCCACAAGGACGTCCGCCCCGAGGTTGCGCCCGATCGCCATGCGGACCCCCTGAAGAACGCAGATCAACGCCGTGCCGTCAACCACCTTGCAGACTTCCGCCGATTCGCAGAAACCCATCTCGCGCAGGCGCATGCACGCCGCCGAACCGGGCCGCAGGCCGACGATCCGCAACGGTTCGCCGCAACGGGCCTGGGTCAGCGCCATCGCGGGCCGGGGGACCACCGGCGCGGGGAGCGCCCTTTCGACCGCCTTCTCGCTTGCTTCGGCCACCCGTTGAGCCCGATCAACGAGATTCCTGCGCGTACAAAAAAACTGGGAGAGCCGGGCTTTCACAATGGCGGACAAGGTAGCGGAAGTCGCCCCCTAAAAGCAAGCGGGAGGTCACTTCATTTTTCCCGGTGAGGAACGTTGACTTCATTCCCCCCGACGCCTTACGGTGCCAGCCATGCTTGCCGAAATCGAACAGCTTCTCGTCCTGCAGGATCGCGATCAACGAATTCGAGCCTTGAAGAACGAGCTTCGGCACGCTCCCATCGAGCGCAAGGGGCTCGAAACACGGCTCGCCGCCGCCAGGGAAGGGGCGGCCTCCACCAAGCAGCGGCTGCGCGAACTCGAAGTCCGCAAAAAGACGTTGCAAGGCGAAGCGGAGGCCAAGCGCGAACAGATCGGCCGCTTCAAGACGCAGCAGATGCAGACGCGCAAGAACGACGAGTATCAGGGGTTTACCACGCAGATCGCTCACTTCGAAAAACTGATCGTCGATCTTGAAGACCAGGAACTCGAAGTCATGGAAGCGATCGAAGCGATGGGTCCCGAAGTTGCCGCGGCCGAAAAACAGGCCGCCGAAGCGGAGGCCGCCGTCGCGCAGCAGATCGCCAACCTGGAAGCGAAAATCACCTCGGTGGAGGGGCAGCTCCAGCAACTCGAAGCGGGGCGCCCGGCCCTGACCGAGCCGCTCGACGAAGACCTCCTCAACATCTACCAGCGGCTCTTTGCCACCAAGGAGGGCCAGGCGGTCGTCGCGCTGGAGAACGAAGTCTGCCAGGGGTGCCACATGAAGCTGACCACGCAGACCGCGCTCAAGGTCAAGGCGGCGCTGGAAGTCACCCACTGCGAGCAGTGCGCCCGCATTCTCTACGAAGCGCGGTAGCGTTTTTCCGGAGGCGGGCACCCCCATGCGTGGGGATTGGCAACTTTCGGGGCAAAGCGCATCTTCACGGGGCGTTCGTCACTCCGGTGCATGGAACGGGGTTCATTTTTCCCCGGTGCATCCGGGACGCCGGTTTCCACCTTTTTTTACCCCGTTATGAGCTTTAACCCCGATGCGCAGGAAGCCCTGCAACTGCTGGAAGGATTTTTTTACTGGAGCGGCATTCCCAAGCTGCTCGGCTGCGAACTGGAGAGCGATTTCTCCAAGGCCGACATCGCCCTGGCCGGGCTGCCGCTGGCGGTCAACCCGATCGAGCGCACCCAATACCTCGCCCCCCGCGCCGTACGCCACCGCTCGCAGGCGTACCACCGCAGCCATCGCGAATTCGGCATCAATCCCTTCGAACTGGCCCGCATTCGCGACTTCGGCGATGTCCCGCTGAACACCCCCACGATCGCCGACCGGGCGGTCCTCGACGTTGAAAAATTCTACGCCCGGATGGACGCCGCCGGGGCGATCCCGTTCACGGTCGGGGGCGACCACGCCTGCACCCTGCCCGTGCTGCGCGCCATTGCCGGGCCCAACTCCCGCCGAAAGGGGCCGGTCGGCATCATTCACTTTGACTCCCACACCGACAGCTACGGCGATTCCGCCGGGGTGCATTGCCACCCGGGCAACGGCTTCCGGCTCGGGCTGGAAGAGGGGCTCATCGATCCCTCGCGCTATGTCCACATCGGGCTCAACGGGCCGATGGTCCACCCGCAGATGGACGGCTTTTCCCGCGACGCCGGTTACCGGATGCTGACGCTGTCCGAAATCGAGGAGATCGGCATTCCCGCCGCGATCGCGGAAATCGCCCGGGTGATCGGCGACGGGCCGGTCTTTGTCACGGTCGACCTCGACGTCATGACCCTGAGCGACGCACCCGCCGTGGCCGACCCCGAAGTCGGGGGCCTCACCATGCGGGAAATGCAGCAGATCCTGCGCAGTTTCCGGGGGATGGATGTCATCGGCGGCGATGTCGTCTGTTTCGTCCCGCACCTCGACCCGTCGCAGGTCACCGCGCTCCATGTCAGCGCCATCATGCACGAAATCGTCACCGTGATGGCGGAAAATGTCGCACGGAAGCGATAGCCCCTCGCCCTGGCGGATTTGAGCTTCGTCGCCAGCCTTTTCCTGATGGGCGGAGCGTTCCGGGAAAAATTCCGCCGCCTTTTCATCCGGGAAGGGGAGGGGTAGCGCCGCCCCCTGATGCCTGTTTTCCTGCGCGGCAGGAAGGGGGCTTTTCCCCCCATGGGAGCCACCGCCGCCGCCAAGCGCGATACTCCGGGAAAGAAACTTCTTTTCTTTCTTCAACCGTGAACCGCATCGCAGGCATCGAAACAGAATATGGCTGCCTGGTTTCCGACGAAACCGGACAGGGCAACGCCGACTCGTGGCCGATCCGCATCAAGAATCATCTCTTCAAGAAGATGAAGCTCGGGGCGATCGACCTCCACTACCGCGATTACGAGGAGCCCCCCGGCAACGGCGGCTTTCTCCTCAACGGCGGGCGGCTCTACGTCGACATGGGGCACCTCGAGTATGCTTCGCCCGAGTGCAACACGCTGCGCGACATGGTTGCCTACGATGTCGCGGGCGACACGCTCGTCCAGCAGGCCGTCAAGGCGCTCGGGGCGCAGAAACGGGTGGCGTTCATCAAGAACAACGTCGACCACGAAACCGGCGCGACCTTCGGCTGCCATGAAAACTACCTGATGCGGCGCGACATCGCCTTTACGAGCGAGACGCTCGGGGCGCTGCTCAGTTTTCTGGCCACCCGGCAGATTTTTTCCGGCGCGGGCCGGGTCGGCCAGACCAATCCCCTCTCCTTTGAACTCGAAACGCCTTCCAACCAGAGCGTCGACTTCCAGCTTTCCCAGCGGGCCGACCATATCGTCAACGACATCTACCAGTGGGTGCAGTTCAACCGCGCGATCATCAACGCCCGGGACGAACCGCTCGCCGACCACCGCCTCTACCGGCGGCTCCACCTGCTGGTGGGCGACTCGAACATGAGCCCGTTTGCCACCGCGCTCAAGATCGGGACCACCTCCATGGTCCTGACCCTGCTGGAGAAAGGGTGGGCCCCGCGCGAGGTGGTCCTCAACGACGCCGTGACCGCCACGCGCCAGATCTCGCACACGGGAACCGGGCGCGGCGCGGTCCTGATGGCCGACGGGCGGACCCGCGACGCGCTCGACATCCAGTACGCCTTCCTCGCCCAGGCCCGCAAACACCTCGGCGGGGCCGACGAAGAGAGCGACTGGGTGCTCGACAACTGGCAGTTCGTCCTCGAAGCAATCGAAGCCCTCGACGCCCACCCCGAACTGCTGATCGGCGGCGTCGACTGGATCTCCAAACGGTGGCTGCTCAACCTTTTTCGCGAATCGGAAAACCTTTCGTGGAGCGACCCGTGGCTGCGAAGCCTCGACCTGGAGTACCACAACATCGACCCCGAAGCGGGCCTCTTCTTCTCCCTCAAACCGGGCAAACGGATCGCGGAATGGAACGCCGCCGCCCGCTGGCCCGTGGCGCTGCAACTCCCGCCGACCACCACCCGCGCCTACGGCCGGGGCCTGGCGATCGACCACCTCATCGCCCACCCCCGGCTCTCGTACGTCATCAACTGGGACTCGCTCATCGTCGAAGAAGAAGCCCCGCTGGCAATGGCCGATCCGTTCGACTCGTACGAACGGAAGATCAAGAGCCTGCTCGCGCCTTATGGCGGCGACGGACTGTAAAAACCCGGGTCCCGGTCACCGGAAAAAAACGCTTTCCGGCCCGGCGAAACCACTCGCGCGCCGGAGAAGGGGAAGAAAAAAGGCTTGCTTGTTTAACCGGGTAAACAGTAGAGTCGCCCCCGATGACAAAAGATGCGCAGATCCCCTCATCCCAGCCCGTTCGCATCCGTGAGATTGCGGCGAGAGCCCAATGCACCAAGGCGACCGTCTCCATGGCGCTCAACGGCAACCCCCGGCTGCCGGAGCTGACGCGGCAGCGGATTCAGGAGATCGCGCGCGAAATGGGCTACGTGCCCAATCAGCTCGCCAAATCGCTCTCCCTGGGGCGGACCTCGGTGCTGGGCGTCGTGCTCCCGATGGCCATCGACCCGTACTACGCGGCCATTCTCGACGCGCTCAACCAGGAGGCGTCGAACCGAAACTACCAGCTTCTGATCCAGTTCCACCGCTGGTCGGTGGACGAGGAGGAGAAAGCGCTGAGGCAACTCGCCAAATCGCGCGTGGACGGCATTCTGCTCTACCCGGCGCGAAGCAGCTACCAGGATCTGCCGCTCGCCAAATGGCTCGACGGCGTCAAGGTGCCGATCGTCCTCCTTTCCGACCTGGGGGGGACCGGCCTGCCATCGATCGCGGGGAGAGTGGTCAAGGATCGCCAGCAGGCGTCCACCCTCGTCATGGAAGAATTTGCCAGGCTCGGGCACCGGCGGCTCGATATTCTCCACCCCCGCTTCAGCAACGCGGAGATGCCGCAACGCTATGCCCCGCTTCTGAATCGCGACCTCTCCCGGAGGATGAACCTCGATGCCCGGGTCTTTTCCCTCGTGCCGGAAATGGGAAATACCGATCCCCACATCCAGCAACACGGTCTTTCGCCCTCCCGGGATGAAGACCTCCTGCTGCGCTACATCGAATCGTACCTCGACTGGCCGGAGCGCGGCAGCGCCGTGATGACCAGCAACCACCGCGTCGCCTGGAAACTCCTCTCGACCATGCGCCGCAAACACCTGCATTGCCCGGAGGATCTCTCGGTCATCAGCGTCGGCATCCTCGGCGCGGGCAACGACGGCGCGTTTCCGCTGACCGCCGTGGAATATGACGCAAAGGAAATCGCGCGCATCGGTCTGGACCTGATGCTTAACCGGATAAACAACCACCTCAATACGGGCGATGCCGTCGTCACGGCAGAGCTGGTCCGTCGCGAAAGCGCGGCTGAAGCGCCCTGTTCATCCGTCGCCCGCAACACGCCCCCCGCCTCCGCCGCCATGGAGGAAACCGTCTCCCCAAAATGAAGAAACTCCTCCTTCTCCCCATCCTCTCTCTCGCCCTCTGGAATGTTTCGGCCTGCGCCGACGCCGTCCCTCTGCCTGAAAGAAACAACCTTGCAGCCGGGCTCCGGGCCACCTTCGACCCCGCTCCCAATTACCAGCTCTGCAAAGACCCCGGCGACGCCCTCCAGTTGACCGACGGCTTCTTTGCCGGAGCGGAATCGACCGGAAAACCCAACGAAACCCTCTGGGTCCAGAAGCAGACCGTCGGCTGGGCCAACCCGAGGCGGCCGATCGTGATCTCGTTCGATCTCGGGGAAGAAAAAGAGATCGAAGGCGTCATGGTCAGTTCCGCCGCAGGTTCCTCCAACGTGGCGTGGCCCGCTGCCATTGGCTTCTTCGTCAGCCCGGACGGCAAGACCTGGTCTTACGCCGGGGAAGTCATCTCGGGTTCTCTCCGGCATGGGCTTCCCCCCTCGATGAGCTATTCCGAACATCGCTTTGTGGCCGACGGGCTCAAGGCTCGCGGGCGGCATGTCGCCCTCTGCATTCCGGTGGGCGGCTCCCTCTGCTTTTTTGCCGACGAGATCGCCTTCTATGAAGGACCCTCCGGAAAAGCGGCCCCCTCCCTGCCGGTGGTCGGCAACCTGGCGGCCATGCGCGAGTTCATCTACCGCGATCAGGTCGCCCTCCACACCTTGCGCCGGCTCAAACTCGATTACGACGCCATTGGCGAGGCGATTCACGCTTCGTCCCTTGCCGCCACCGACAAAAACCGGTTGAACGGGAAACTCGAAGCGCTGGCGGCGGCGTGCGCCCAGCCTCCCGGCGGCAATCTTTCGGGGTTCTCCACCGTCATCCCGATCAACGCCACCCAGGAGAAGCTGCTCGCGATTCACGGAGAGTTGCTGGAAAAACAAGGCTACCCGCCCCTGTTCCTGTCGAAGATCCACCGCAACGGCTACCTCGGCTGGCTCGCCGCGCCGGAACTCACCCGGCAGGAGCCGATCACGCTTCGCTACCGGCAGATGAGCGGCGAAACCCGCGCCGACCTCTTCCTGGTCACCAACGCCTCGCCCGAGGCCGCGACCGTCACCCTCTCCCTGGAGCAGCCCGCCGATGCGCTCGATGTCGCCTATTGCCCCTGGACCGATACGCCTCAACTGGAGCCGGTGGCCACCGCGCTCCTCCCCGCCGAAAAGACCGGCGACGGGTGGCGGTTTTCCATCCCGCCGGGGCTGACGATGAAAGTCCTAGTCAACCTCGACGGCTCGAAACTCCCGCCGGGGCGGCACGAGTTCAAGGCGGCAATCCGCGGAACCGGAACGGCCGACCTCCCGGTCCGGCTGGAGGTCGACCTCTCCCCCGTCAAAATGCGCAAGCCGGGGCTGCACCTCGGGATGTGGGACTACGTCAACGGTAGAGGGTATCACGCCATCACGCCGCAAAACCGGCAGGCCGCCCTTCGCCTGATGCGCTCCCACGGCGTCGACAGCCCCTGGGGCAAGTTCTCGGACCTCCCGATGCCCGGCCCGGACGATTTCGACGCCGCCGGGAAACTGATCACGGAAAACCTCAACTTCACCCTCTTTGACCAATGGCTCGAGCTTTGGCCCGACGCCGCCCGTTACCTCGTCTTCGTCAACGTCACACGCCAGATCGGCGGAGTCCGGATCGACTCGCCCGGGTTTGAGCCCCGCGTCGCCCAATGGGCGAGAGCGGTGGCCGACCACGCCGCCTCCCGGGGCCTGAAACCGGGCGTATTGAACCTGCACCTCGTGGACGAACCGCATACCGACGACCGGGACCGGCTGTTCACCCTCTGGGCGGCGGCTGTCAGAAAAGCCGCGCCGGAGCTGACCCTCTGGTGCAATCCCACCCGCGTCGCACCGCAGAATGCGCCGGTCCCCGAAGTCTTCGACCTGCCCGATGTCCTCTCCCCCAACGCCCGCCAACTGGTCCAGGGGGGCAGAAAGGCGCTGGAGTTTTATCGGGGCAAGCGCAAGGAAGGCAAGGCGCTGGAACTCTACCTCTGCTCCGCGCTCGCCCCTCATACCGATCCCAATCACTATTACCGGATGCTCCCGTGGTCGGGCTGGCCGCTGCGCATTCAAGGCGTCGGCTTCTGGTCGTTCGGCAGCACCGGGGGCCTCGCCAGCAACTGGAACGCGTATGAAAATGCCAACGGCCTCTGCTATGCGCCCGCCTTTTTCAGCCGGGACGACGTCACCGACACGCTCCAGTGGCAGGCGGTGCGCGAGGGGGTGCTCGACTATGAATACTTCCGGATGCTGGACGAGGCGCTCCCGACGGCTCCCCCCGGGCTGAAACAAAAGGCGGAGGAACTCTTGAGCGATGACGCCATCGCCGATTGCTTCGGAGGGTGGACCGCCATCGACAACCGCGACTGGAGGGTCTCCTCCGGACAGGAAGCCCCCGACCTCCACCGCGAAAAGATTCTCCAGGTCCTGGAAGAGATCGCTACCCGCTCCGCCAGATAGCTACACCCCCATTAAAAACAACCGATCACCACCCTCATGACCACACCCTCCCTCTCTTCGATCGAGCCCGCTGCCATGGATGACTGCGGCATGAAGCGCTGTCGCCCCTCCTCCCGCATGGCGCGTTATTTGCGCCTGCTGGCGTTGGGAACGCTATGGATGATGGCGGCGCCCGCCGCCGTTGAAGCCCAGATCATCTATCAAACCGACTTCTCCGGCGATACCGGTGCCCTTCCGGATGACTGGAGCATCAAACTCAAGGAAAAGGGGACCATGGCACTGAACGGAACCGGGCAACTGGTCTATACCTCCACGGAACAGTCGGGCACCGGGATCGCCTACTGGCATGGCGATCTCGAGGGCGTCACCGACGGGGTCATGAGCAATGCCACCGCCCGCACGCTGCTCCAGTGGCCGCAACAAGGCAATAACCAGAACATCGGGCTTCTGGCACGCGTGCAGGACCGTTCCGCCGTTGACCCGGTGGGGTACTTCGCGGGACTGAGCCGGTACAGTTCCCAGAATTCGCTGGTCATCACCAAAAGCCCCTCGGGCTTTTCGCGCGGCGAAGTGCTCGCCTCCGTCAACGTCAGCCTCACTCAGTATGCCTACTACCTCCTCGACTTTACCGTGGTCGGAGATCAGTTGACAGCGACGTTGTACGACCCTTCGGGCCAGACCGAAATCGCATCCATCTCCATTGATGACTCCAGCTATTCCGGCGGCGTCTTCGGGCTCTATGCCCGTTCCAATGCGGTCCAGCGGCAGATGATGTTCGACAACTTCTACGCCGAAGCCATCCCCGAACCCTCTTCCGCAGCGATGCTTTTCATCGTCGGCATCGGCGCATTCCTGCTCCGCGCGCGGTTCTCCCGGCGCCAACCGTTCCGCAGCCACGCGCCGACGATGGAACCGTGATCCCGCCTCTTCATGTTTCAAGTTAAGGATTGGCCATGATTTTCAAATACCGGAGATTACCGGCGGCGTTTACCGTCGTGGAGCTGTTGATCACCATCACCCTGATGGCGGTCCTTGCCTACCTTTGTCTGGCGGTCAGCATCAAGGTCGCGGCGCAGGGAAAGCTGGCGAAGAGCACCCGCCATCTGGAAATGATCGGCACGGCATTGAACCTGTATCTCACCGATCGCAATGGCCGCCTTCCTGAAGCCGCCGGGTTTGCCAGTTCCCCCGGCCTGCCGGGCGTGAGACTCTACTGGTTTGATGCCCTGGCCTACTATCTCGAAGGGCCTGACTATCTCGCACAAAGACGCGACCGGCAGGCCCCGCGTCCCGAATGGCAGACCTGCCCGGCCCGCCCGCTTCTGCCGCCAAAGAAGGACCCCGCCCGGGGGCAGGGCATCTCCGTCGGGTATGGCTGGAACCACAAATACTTCGGCTATACCCCCACCAATACGGAAGGCACCTCCGGCTACGGCAGCCGCATCACCGAAGTCCCCTACCCGGCAAGCACGATCATCATCGGCACCAATGCCGAAAAGCAGAAAAACGGCGTGCCCATGTCGGCCGATGCCGCAGCCAATGCCAATCTTTACCACGCCAATCTTTCCGAACGTTTTGACGGAGCCGGTCTCTACCTTTTCCTGGACGGGCATATCCAACGGATGACCCCCGCCCAGGTGCAGGTAAACGGCGATTACCTGTTGAAGAAAAAGAAATAGACGATTTCCGGGAGGCCCCCGGCGTCACTCAAACTCCCGCTGCACCTGGTCGACATACCGCGAAAGCGCGTCGTAGCGCTTCGGCGTAGCGTCGTCGCTCTCGAGCTTTTTGGCGGTGCGCAGGTAGCTCTCGAATGCGCCGCTGAGTTCGGGCATCTGGGTCGCTTCGTACCAGTTGAGGTAGTCGATGATCTTGTCGGTCCGTTCGACGACCGTGGCGCGGTAGGCATCAATCGCCGCGAGCGCCTTGTCGACCCCCTTCGTCTTGCGGCTGGCGAGTTTCAGGGTCAGTTCGTAATACTCCTGAACGACGGGGCGCAGGAGCGGGTGCGCCTTGGGAAGCAGGGCGGCCAGGGCGTTGATCCGGGAATAGAGCGCCGCCTCACAGGCGCGGTGCCGCAGGTATTGCTTGTAGTCGGCAAGCTGATACTGCTTGCGGACCCCCTTTTTCACGTCGGTGACGACCTCGATCTCCAGCAGCGGCTTGAGGAGCAGATCGGTCTCCTCCACGGAAAGCCCGGCGTAACGGTCGGAGGTGGAAAAACGGGCGATGCCGAGCGTCCACCACTTTTCCAGCGATGTCTCGCTGCCGCCCAGTTGAGGGAAACACTTGAGCAGCCGCCCGGCGGGGTCGAGTTTTTCCCGGCTCACCTCCTGCACCATCCGGTAGAGGCTCGCCTTCCCCCCGGGCAGGGCGATGAGCATTTCCAGCAGGCTGTAGGAACACTCCGCATAGACCGCGCGGGAAGTGGAGTCCATCACCTCCAGGTTGCTGGAAAGGAAATCGGCGATCGGCGGCAGCTTGCCGGTCTGGATCAGTTGCCGGAAGAGGGCGGCGTTGGGCTCCACGGTGGAGGTCCGCGAATAGAGGCGTTCAGTCAACCCCTCCACCAGCCAGCCCGGCGGTTCGTGATAAACCTCCCCCGCGTCGGGAGGATCGCTGCGGTACGCCATCTCCATGAGCACCGCGCGGATGACCTGTTGGGGAAAGCGCGCCTCGCGGAACTGTTCCTCGCGGATCACCAGATTGATCTCGATCTTGTTCCCCTCCTCGGTATGGATGAGTTGCACACGGCTCAAGGGGCGATCGGGATCGGTCGTGCGGGGCCGCGTCATCGTGACGACGATCGGCAGCTTCCAGTAATCGCGCGTTCCGAGCGATTCCAGCACGGCCTCCTTGGCGGTCTCGACAAACCCGGTGACGGCGATGCGCAGCCCGGCGTCCGGACAATAGATGATGAACTGCCCGGAACGGCTCACGCTCCGGTCGCGGTAGGAGAGAAGCCGCGGCGGCAGCGGATCGACCGACGGCGGCGGCAGCGGCGTGGCCCCATGCCCCGGGATCGGCGAAAGCCCGGCCATCACCGCGACCAACAATGCCCGGCGGCCCAACCGACACGATCTGCCGGGGCGGTGAAACATCAGGGAAACAGGGGCAAAGCTCATCAGGGAGGGGGAACGCTTAAAAAAACCTCAATCATCGTCATCACCGAACCCGACCGGCTTGCTCCCGGCGGGATGCCCCAGCGGCGCTTTGCCTTCGTTGGGGTTGAACCGCCCCTTGTGCGACCCGGAAGCGGTCGGGCCGGTTTCCGTCGCGGAAGCGGGACCGCCGTTGGCAGCGGGCGCGGCACGGACGCTCGGGGAGTAGAGGATCAGTTCATCCTCCGCCGTCTCGATCTTGCCGAGGTGGTTCATCTGTTCACGCTCGTCCTTGAAAGTCTCCCAGACGGAACCGAGAAATCTGTCAAAATACGGGTAGGCCGCCGCCGGAACGGTCAGGCGACCGATGTTGGCCCCCACCTGGGTCACCATCAGCTTCCCGCCGGTAATTTCCAGCCGGTACTTCGCGCCGACATAGACCGGATAACCATAGAGGGCGCGTTGCAGGGTGAGTTGAAGCCCCTCCGGGTCGATCGCGGCATAGACCCGCTGAAACTCCACCGCGTTGGCGAGCAACCCTTCGGCCTTGCCCATCCGCACCGTCGCGCGGAGAAAATCGTTGATGTCGCTCTCCTTGAGGACGAGGCGCATGTTGGGCGGTGCGTTGACAAGGGTCTGGACCAGCGTCGGCAACGGCTTGCCCGCCGCGAGGTCCGGCATCGGCGGCACTTCGGCGGGTGGCAGCAGCACGGTGATCAGCAGCGCCACCAGCGCAGCCAGCAGAAGCGTACGGATGGCGGCGCTGATGAAATTGCCGACCCCGTAGGTCGATTTGCCCGCGTTCGGGTTGATCAGTTTCCGGACCCGCTCCTGCGTTTTTTCCGCCGGGACCGCTGTCTCCCTCTGTTTCTGCTCTTCGGCGATCACCGCCGAACGGTCGAGCTTGACCCCGCAGTTGTGGCAATAAATGCGCTCTCCCTCGTTGAGGTGACCACATTCCGGACAGGTAAGGGAGGGAAGAGCCATGGCGCGGGTCTAAAAAAAAGAAAAAACCTACGGTTTTGCGGTGGGCGTCGATGTCGGGGCCGGAGCGGAAGAGGAACCGCTCCCGGTGGAGGCACCCGGGGATGAAGATCCGGACGAGGACGAACCCGAAGAAGCCGACGGGGCGTCCTTTTTCGCCGCCTGCTTGTATTGGTCGGAGCGGTAGTCGGTGATGTAGAAACCCGATCCCTTGAAAATCAGCCCCGCGCCGGTGCCAAGCAGTCGCCGGACCTTCCCGTCGCATCCCGGCTGGGTGCATTGGGTCAGGTGCGGGTCTTTCATCGACTGAAAGACTTCGAAGGTCCGGTCACATTTTTCACACTGGTAGTCGTACGTTGGCATGATGTTTTCGAGGAAAAAACGCCCTATTTGTAACCCTTCCCGCGGCATAAGGCAATCTCTTCATGCGACCTGAAGGTATTCCTTACGGCTTTTCCCCCGTTGCCCCTGCCGGGAGGCGGGCGGCGCAGGCGGCTCCCCGCCCCCCCGCAACCTTCTTCTTCCTTTTCCATCGAAAAACCGATAGGATGCTCCCATTCATGGTTCTTTGAAGGAGCGACCGGGAACCGTGGAGAGCTGCCCGGACGCGATCGGCTGGCCGACCGGCCGAACGAGGAGCCGAAGGAAAGAAAAACGGTCGTAAAAACCGGCCAAACCGATTACGAGAGACCCGCCGACCCCCTTTGCCGCGAACTTGATCGTGTAGGAACCCCCTTTTTGACACCTCCTCCAACCTCATGAAAACCCGTACCATCCTCGCTCTGGCCCGGTGGGTGCTGGCATGCCTGCTGTTTACCGTCACCTTCTGGACGGAGGTGACCGGCCTCTCCTATGACAAGACCTTCATCCCGGTGGCAGCCGTTGTCGGCGGGTGTATCCTGATCGCCCCGGAACTGATCCACTGGGGATCGCTCCCGATCCAGGCGTTTTTCTCCAGCCTCTTCTTCCCCTCCAACCGGGAAATCCCGCCGCCCGATTATGTGCTGACCGGCGTCTACCGGGAACAGGGCCGTTACGACGAGGCGCTCGACCAATATTTGACGATCGTCCGCAACCACCCGGAGGAACTGCTCGCCTACCTCGAAGGGATGGAGACCGCCTTTGAAAACGGCACCCCCGAAGTGGCCAAAAAGTTCCATCGGCTCGGGCTCCAGAAACTGAAGGTGGAGGCCGCCCGCGAACAGGTCGAGCGGAGTTACCACCTATTGTGCGAAGCCGCCGCCAACGCGCCGGAGGTCGAGGAAGAGGAGGAAGCCGACGCGCCCGCCGTAGCGGAAAACGAAGGTGAACCGGCCTTCGAGGTCGGCCCCGGCCTCGCCGCCTCCGAGACGGAAGCGCCCGAGACCGACCGCTTCGGCCTGATGCCCGAACCCGACCCGAACGCCCGCCAGGTGATCAACGGCGACGACCACGGCGGCGAGCCGCGCGCATAAAAAGAAAGGCCGGCCGCATCGCCCAACGCCTTTATCGTGTCCTCATCGTGCTCTTATGGCACCGTTACCTGCATCCACCCGTCCGTGCTCCCTTGGTCGGACGACCGTATTGAAGGCAAACCTGTCGATAGGATTCTCTTCTCCGTTGGGGCCGAGAGCATAGAAAGCATAGTCAAGATCGGTAAAGAAACGGGTCAGCGAATCGGCATTCCGGGGAGAGCATTCAATATACCCCTTTGGCCTTACTGTGGAGAACAGATCAACCCCGCCCTGGACTGCCATCTCTTCCGCACCTTCAACATCAATCTTGATAAAAGCCGGAGGGCTCCAATACTTTAAAAGCCAGTCCAATGTAAGCGTCACGACCTGCTTGGTGATATCGGCATCTCCGACCGAGTTCCCTTCCACGGTAACGAGATGGTTTCGTGCATGACCTTTCTTTGGGATGACCAGGTCCAGGATTCCGGGCTGGTTCGCTACGGCGGCGCAGAGAATGGAAACCTTGCCCGCTTCGCGTGAAAAACCTCGCAGGGTGCGTGATTGCAGGTCGGCATAGCGGGGATCTGCTTCCAGCGAATACACCTCCCCCTCCTTTCCCACTTTCATCGCAGAGCAAAAGGTCAGAATCCCCAGGTTGCTCCCGATATCCCATACCACAGACCCTGGAGTCACATAATTCCTCACGGCCCAAAAGAGATCTCCGGCAGATCGTTGCAAACCTGGCGCCAACAGCCGGATATCGGAGCGGGTGGTGACATAGATCTTCTCCCCTCCAAAATCCCGGGGCAGTCTTTTTGGAAATACCAAAGGCCCTGTGAACGTTCGTGCCGCTTTGACCAAGGTTTGTATCATGGATGACCGGTGGAGGTTGTTTGTCGCGCGCAACTCCATCATCTCCAGATGAGCGTCAATAAGTCAATCTGGCGTTTGCTCCACGGAGCTTGACCGCTCAAGGCTCGATGCCGGACCAACGCTTACCGCCGCAATGCCGCCGCAGCCTCTTTTTTCGCGGCCTCATCCTCCGCGTCTTCCGCAGGAAGGGCGGCGACTTTCTGCCAGGCGGCGCGGGCTTTTGGTGCATTGCCGAGCGCCTTGTAGACCAGGGCCAACTGGTGGTGGGGGCTGATCTTCCCTGGTGCGAGCGCGGTCGCCTTTTCGAGATAACCCGCCGCCTTTTCCAGCGAAGCGTCGGGAATTTCACCGAAGGCGACCTTGGCGGCCATGCGCAGGACCGGGTTGAGCGTGGCGAAGCCGTACTCCCAGCGTCCCAGGATTTCGTAGGCGAGGTATTGTTTCGGGTCGAGAGCGATGGTCCGCTGCGCTTCGTCGTGGATCTTGCGGGAAAGCTTCATCTTGGCGGAGTTGCCGACAAAGTCGGTCATTTTCCCGGCGGCCACGGCCACGGCGAGGTGGGCCCGGGCGTTGCGGTCGTCGAGCGAAACGGCCTGGTCCGCGATGGCGACGGCTTTCTCCGCCGCTTTTTTCGCTTCAGCCTTCTTCCCGGCGTCGCTCTCCAGGTCGGCGCAATCCGACCAGCTCAGGGAGATCTCCGCCAGCAGGTCGGCCCGCGGCGGCGTCCCCTTCCCCGCTTCCAGCAGGGTCGCCAATGCTTCACGCGCCGGTTGGCGGTCCGCCTTCGCAATGGCGTCGCCGACCGGGTCGGCGGGGACGCTCAACGAAGAAAGCATGAACAACGGCACGATCAACAACCAGCGGCGGGAAAGGAAGGATGGGAGCATCAACCTTCAAAACGTAAACGAAGCGGAGCGCGGACTTCAAGCCGAAGCGAAACCCTCCGAAGAAACCGGCAGGACGACGCAGAAGGTGGTGCCGACACCGGGAGCGCTGGTCAGTTCGATCCAGCCATGGTGCTGCTGGATGGTGCCGTAGGCTGCGGCAAGCCCGAGGCCCGTTCCGCTGCTGGCGCTTTTCGTGGTGAAAAACGGTTCAAACACCTCCTTCTGCCGTTCCAGCGGGATGCCGCTGCCGGTATCCTGTACGGCGATCTCCACAAACCGCCCTTCGCGCGCCCGGCCGAGCGGGGCGGCCTGCTCCAGGGCGATCTCCCGCAGGGCGGCCTTGAGAAAAAGAGTGCCGCCCGAAGGCATGGCATCGCGCGCGTTGAGGACGAGGTTCACCAGCGCCTGCTCCAGCAGCGCGGCATCGCCCGGGATCGCCGGCAACCCCTCGGCCACCCCGGTCTTTACGGTGATCGCGGCCCCCAGCGTCGGCGCGGTGGAATGGACCACCTCCTCGATCAGCAGCGCCACCTCCACCGGCTCGAGCGCCAGTTCCCGCCGACGCGAAAAAGTAAGGAGTTGCCGGGTGAGGTGGCTTGCCTTGCGGACCGCGTGGCCGACTTCCCCGGCGGAACGCGCGGCCTCCTCCGGGAGGCGCTGCGTCATCAGGATCAGGTCGTTGTGCCCCTGGATAATGGAGAGGATGTTGTTGAAATCATGGGCGATCATTGCGGCGAAGTTGCCGATCGTCTTCATTTTCTGCGACTGGCGCAGTTTCTCCTCCATCCGGCGGCGTTCGGTGATGTCCTGACAAAGGGTGGCGATGCCGGTCGCTTCACCGTCGGCCCCGATCAGCACGGTGTGGAAATATTCGCAAAGGATGGTGCGCCCGGAGCGGGTCCGCGACTCCATCACCGTCGAGCGGGTCCGCACCAGTTCGCTGTTTTCCAGAAGCTCCCTCTGAAGCTCCTCGATCTTCTCCCGGTCGCTCTCCCTCGCCATCAGTTCGTAGCAGCTTTTGCCGAGCGCCTCCTTCGCGCTGTAGCCGTAGATCCGCTCCGCGGAGGGGTTCCATTCCCGGACCCGGAACCGGAGGTCCCACTCAATGGCGGCCAGCGGCGTCTGGCAGAGATGAAGCGCGAGCCGCGATTGCGACCGGCGCAATGCCCGCTCGGATTCCCGCTTCTCGAGCCGATACCCTTCCTGACCCGCGAGGAGCGAGGTCGAAGCCGCCAGCAGCAGCGCAATGACGCTCATGATCCCGAGAATGCGCAGCCGCGACTGGTGCATGGTCTGGTACCAGCCGGAGGCGTCAAAGGAGATGAGCAGGGCGGCCTCCACCCGGCCCTCCACGTCGCGCAGCGGATACCAGGCCCGCAGGAAGGGCGTCCCGGGCGGGCGGGCGGGAAGCCGGTCGCGCCCGGCATTGCCGTCAAAGGCTTCGACCATCTCGACCGGAAGCGGCGGGAGCGGTTCACCCCGGGCCGCCGGGTCCATGACGCGGCGCAGTTCCCCGTTGTCGAGTTGCCGGTAGGTGTCAAACGCCTCGATCATCGGGTTGAGGTGCTGCCACCGCTCGTAAACCTGCACAAACGGCGCGGCGGCGGGGTCGTCGCGCCCGAGGGCGAGCGGCAGCCGGGCGTGCTCCATCTCCTCGAGTTCGGCGGCATAGAGCGGCAGGAGTTGCGCCATCACCGTGTCGATCCCGCGCGACTCCCGTTCCAGAAGCTTGACCATCAACCCCCAGGTGCAAAGGAGGCAAAGGAGCAGGCCGACCGCATCCACCCAGAGGAAACGGCGGTAATCGCGGCGAACCAGGCAACCATACTTGATGCTGAAACCGGCCAGCAGAACAACGGCGAAGCAGAGGGTGTCGAGATGGTCAGCCACAAGTTTTGAAGACCCCCGCTACGCCGTCGCCCCTCCCACGCGCCGCTCCCGGAAATGCCGGGGAGGACAGGCCGCCTCCAAGGCAGCCGGTTTCCCCGGAGGCGTTCGCCGTTCAACGGGAAGTACGGGCGATTGAGACACGAAGTAAACGCTTACGCTTCTTCTTCACCATAGGCTTCCATGCCGACACACGAACAGACGAGATGGCGGTCGCCATAGACATTGTCGATCCGGCGGACCGAAGGCCAGAACTTCGCCTCCTTCGTCCACGGGGCGGGAAAAACAGCCTGCTCCCGGGGGTAGGCGTGCGGCCACGGCTCGGCCACCAGATTCAACGCCGTATGGGGCGCGTTCTTGAGCGGATTGTCTTCGCGATCGAGTTCCCCCTTGCCGATCGCCTCCATCTCGGCGCGGATCAGGAGCATGGCGTCGCAGAAACGGTCGATCTCGTCCTTTGACTCGCTCTCGGTCGGCTCGATCATCAACGTCCCGGCAACCGGCCACGACATGGTCGGCGCATGGAAGCCGTAGTCGATCAGCCGTTTGGCGACGTCCTCGACCTCGACCCCGGTCTCCGTCTTGAAATCGCGCAGGTCGAGAATGCACTCGTGCGCCACATACCCTTCGCTCCCCTTGTAGAGGACCGGGTAGGCTTGCCCGAGCCGGTGGGCGATGTAGTTGGCATGCAGGATCGCCAGGGCGGTCGCCTCCCGCAACGCTTCGCCCCCCATGAGGCGGATGTAGACCCATGAAATCAGAAGGATCGAGGCGCTCCCCCACGGCGCCGAAGCCACGGCATGGTGCGCCTGCGCCGCGTCGCCGTCGGCTGCGAGCACCCGGTGCGACGGCAGGAACGGAACCAGGTGGCTGGCGACGCCGATCGGCCCGACGCCGGGCCCGCCGCCGCCGTGCGGGATGCAGAAAGTCTTGTGCAGGTTGAGGTGGCAGACATCCGCCCCGATGAACCCCGGGCTGGTCAGGCCGACCTGGGCGTTCATGTTCGCCCCGTCCATGTAAACCTGGCCGCCGTGGGCGTGAACCGTCTGGCAGATTTCGCGCACCGACGCTTCAAAGACGCCGTGGGTGCTCGGGTAGGTGATCATCAGGAGCCCGAGCGTGTCGGCGTACTGCTGCGCGCGCGCCTTCAGGTCGGCCACGTCGATGTCGCCCGCTTCGTTGCAACGGATCGGGACCACCTTGAACCCGGCCATCACCGCGCTCGCCGGGTTGGTGCCGTGGGCGGATTGCGGGATCAGGCAGACATTGCGCCGGGTCTCCCCGCGGCTGGCGTGGTAGGCGCGGATGGCGAGCAACCCGGCGTATTCCCCGGCGGAACCGGCGTTGGGCTGAAGCGAAACCGCGCTGAAACCGGTGATCTCAGCGAGCCACCCTTCCAACTGGCGGAACATCTCCGCATACCCCTGCGCCTGGTCGAGCGGCGCAAACGGGTGGAGTTTCGAGAACTCGGGCCAGGTGATCGGAAGCATCTCGCTCGTGGCGTTGAGCTTCATCGTGCATGAGCCGAGCGGGATCATCGAAGTCGTCAGCGAGAGATCCTTCGCCTCCAGGCGGCGGAGGTAACGGAGCATCTCCGTCTCGGTATGGTGCCGGTGAAAGACCGGATGGGTCAGGTAATCGCTCGTGCGGCGCAGCGGGTCGCCGGCCACCGGCGGCGGGAGCGTTCCGGCGAGTTCCGCCAGGTCGAACCCGGCGTCGTTGCCGCCGTTGAAGATGGCGAAAAGATCGTCGAGATCGTCGGTGGTTTCATCCACGGAGAGGGTGATCGTCCGCTCATCGAGCACGCGGAGGTTGACCTGCCGCGCCCGGGCCAGGCGAACGATCTCCGAAGCGGAAATCTCGCCGAGATCGACGCGGACGGTGTCGAAAAACGGCGCGTCGCTCACTTTCCAGCCGAGGCGGCGCAACCCGGCGGCCAGCACCGAGGCGTAGAGGTTGACCCGCTCCGCGATCTGGCGCAACCCGTCCGGCCCGTGGTAGACGGCGTACATCGAAGCGATGACGGCAAGGAGCACCTGGGCCGTGCAGATGTTGCTGGTCGCCTTGTCGCGGCGGATATGTTGTTCGCGCGTCTGGAGCGCCAGCCGGTAGGCGGGACGGCCGTCGGCATCGCGCGAGACCCCGACCAGACGCCCGGGCATCTGCCGTTTCATCGCGTCGCGCGTGGCAAAGTAGGCGGCATGCGGTCCCCCGTAGCCGAGCGGGACGCCGAAGCGCTGGGTGGTGCCGACGGCGATGTCGGCTCCCTGCTCGCCCGGCGGCTTGAGCAGCGTCAGCGCGAGGAGATCGGCGGCGACCGTCACCAGCGCCCGGTGTTCGTGCGCTTTGGCGATCAGCGCGGTGTAGTCGACCACGCGCCCGTCGGTCCCGGGGTATTGCAAAAGAAGTCCAAAGGGGGCGTCGGCCCCGGTGGCGGCGTCAAAGTCCCACGCGGTTTCGTCGCCCACGACCACGCGGATGCCGAGCGGCTCGGCGCGGGTCGTCACGACATCGATCGTCTGCGGGTGGCACTGCTGCGAAACAAAAAAGGTCGCCGCCTCCTTGTTCTTGCGCAGGGCAAAGCTCATCGCCATCGCTTCCGCCGCCGCCGTCCCTTCGTCGAGCAGCGAAGCGTTGGCGATGTCGAGCCTGGTCAGCTCGGTGACCATCGTCTGGTAATTAAGGAGCGCCTCCAGGCGGCCCTGCGAGATCTCCGCCTGGTAAGGCGTGTAGGCGGTGTACCAGCCGGGATTTTCGAGGATATTGCGCTGGATCACCGGCGGGGTGATCGTGTCGTAATACCCCATGCCGATGTACGAGCGGAACACCCGGTTCCGGGCGGCGAGCGCACGGAGTTCCGCCAGCGTGGCATGTTCCCCCTGCCCTTCGGGAAGCGCCAGCGGCCCCGGCAGGCGGATGTCGGCGGGAACGGTCTTGTCGATCAGCGCTTCGAGCGAATCAAGCCCGAGCGCCCCGAGCATCGCCGCCGTCTCCGTCGCATCCGAACCGATGTGACGGCGCGCAAACGTATCGGCAGGTGCCAGTTCGCGGGCGGGTTCCCGGCGCTGGCTTAAAGGCGAAGAAGAAGGAAAAGCGGTCGATCCTAGCATGGAGTTGATAAGGTAAAGGCGACGGACGGCAAATCAAGCGTAGAAGCGATGACCGATACGCGAAAACCGGCCCCAACGCGACAAGATTCCGCCGAAAGAGAGGATTCGGGGGAGGCGCTTGTTCGCCCTTCCGGTTCGCGGTACGCTCCGATACGAGACATGGCGGCCCCGGAGTGTTACAGGAACATCCTTGTAAAAACACGTCAGGGAACATCGTGGGATTGACCGCAGCGCCGGGGAAAAAGTAAACAAAGGCAATGAAAGAAAAGGAAGGAAAATGAAATTGTTTCTGATCATCGCCGTCGCGCTCATAGGCATGCCTCCCTTGATTTCCGGAAGCGAAATTGAAGGACAAATCTTTATTGCTACAAAAGGAGGAACCGCCATAAAGCTCCCCCTGATTCGAGTGAATTTATACGACAAGGATGTTGTGGTAAATCATATAGCAACCAAAATAAATCAAGCCGCTGCAATCAAAGCCAATCTTGAAGAGTTAGCCGATGAATGGACAAACCGAAAAAGAGTCCTTGAGGCTCTATATGCGAAAGCCAAAGAGCCCTTGGATATTCCCTTTAATGATCCAGACCGAAAGCAACTTGTGTCTGATTATTATGAAAAATCCGATCTCCTTGATAAAGTTCGAGCCCGGCTCCTATCTGTCTTATCAGCAAGTTTGTGTTTAAAATCCGGGTTTTACTACCTGGACGGAATGCCTCGCCCTAAAGCTTCCGAGAAATCCGATGCTGATGGAAAATTTTTCTTCAATGATATAAAATCGGGCGAGTATGTACTGGTTGCCAGAGGTAAAAGACTGGTGGGCGACGAGGAGGAATTATATTTCTGGTTTGTAGCGATTAACGCTCCCGGAAAAATATTATTATCAAATGATAACCTATCAACGTCAAACGGATATCAATCTCTGGTTTTTACTACAACCAGTGAGGACTTGGCAGCAAAGACAGGGGTCTTCCATTTTGACAACATCCAGGAAATAGCAAAAACCTTGAAAGACAAAAGCGACCAATGGGAAAAAGAAAACGGGGGGAAATTGGCTGAAATGCTCCGAAAAGATCAGGAAAAACTGCAAGCCGAACAAGAAAGAGAAGCAAAGCTGCAAAGAATCAGGCAAGCGGCACAAAAACGAATTAAAGAAGAGCGAGAACAGGCACGACAAGCCAAACTTGCCATTTATAGAGAATATCCTGAACTCGCTCAACGTCATGCCGTCGAACGGCTCCCGGAAATCGGCAGGGCAGGAACCCCGGAAAACGAAGAGTTCCTCAAGCGTACAGCACGCTATCGGGCTGAGAAACCCGATTTCTTCAACGAACCAGACTGGCCGATAAGATTGGCTGAGGAAATTAAAGGAGAGTAACCGGGGGCATGACCATGACGAACCTGCGCACCCTCCACTGCAGAGATACCATCATCGCCTGAGAGTCGGGAGGTGGGCTATGGTGGGTTGGGTGGGACTCGAACCCCTGAAAAGCGGCTATTTTTAGGGCCTTCCTAGGTGGGTTTTTCGGGAAATCGGCGTTTTATGACGATTTTAGGGCCTTTTTTGGCGCGCATCCTTCAAATCTGTTCAAATGGGATTTACACCCCTCGCCTCACCCGCAAGCCTCCATCAGCGTGGCTTCGGCTTCCCGGTGGCGGAGCAACCCCTTGATGTTCGGCCAGAGCCGTTTCATGCTGCGGATTTCAGCGGCGATCCCATGATAGTCCCGCTTGAGAACCAGCGGTTTGATGTTGCGCATCTCCGCCCGGCTCGCGCCGACCATGCCGCTCCCCCGGTTGAAGACGAGCGAGACGAGTACGGCCTGGGCGTCGGGGTGGAGGGCTTCAAGGCCGGGATAGGCCGACTTCGCCAGCGCGTAGTATTGCGCGAGCGTCACGTCATTAAAGACGGCTTCGGCGTCCGCCCAAGGGATCAGGATGTCCTTGACCTTCGCCAACACCGCCCGGGCGGCGGCTTGTTTTTTCCCGGCGGCCTCCGAGAGTCGGGCGGGCTGCGGCTTCGGCAATCGATCCCAGTCCCGGAGGATGACCGGCTTCGAGTAGTGGCCGCAATCGTAACCGACGCCGATGGTCAAACCCGACTGCGCCGGGGGTACCGTAGGCCGGGCAAGGAACTTCGAGTAGTAGGCCCTGCCGCCGCCGACTTCGAAGTCGAGGATCAGTTGGTAACCCTTCGGGGAGAGAAGAACCGTGGTGTCCGGAAGGGCGTAGACCGGCGTCGGCGTTGGAGTGGGATCAGGAGTCCGGGGTTCAAGTGGCTCTTTCTTCGGACCGCACCCGGCCAGAAGGCCGATCAGAGCGAGCGGAAGCAGACCAGCACGAAAACGAAAAGGAAGATGGTAACGCATGTGTCGTAGATGTCATCCCGCAGTCGTGGAGCACCCCCTTTGCTGCGGTACCCAAAGAGATGCTTTTGGAAGAGGCCGACAATCGCCCCCATCAAAAAAATGAAATATAGGGATCGGGAGATGTTGATCAGGTCGGTGGGGGGATCAACCGACGACCGGCCACCCATGAGGGAGGCGTAAATCCACTGATGCCACCAGAGGGAGGCGACCGCCAGCGGGATGAAGACGTAGATTTCCCGCCAGTAGAGGACGTATTGAACGATGCGTTTCATAAAATCAGGAAAATGATGGTGAAGACCGCTCCGGCACCGGCGGCAGGGATCAACCACCGCCACCAGAACGGGAGCACGAGGCCGAACTTGTCGACGATGGACTTGATGGCCAGGAACACCAGGAGCGCGACGAACCCGGCGATGTAGGTTCTGAGCTTCCGGTTAGAGGCGGCGAGGGTCTTGATCTCCGCCGCCTGTTCAAGGCTCTTCTTTTCCAGTTCCGCCCGGCGGCGCTCCGATCCCTCGAACATCTCGGTCAGCTTGGCGGCTTCCTGCTTGTGGCGCTCCACGGCGGCGTTAGCCGACTCCAGGGCGTCGCCCTGCGCATCGAGCCGGACGGTCAGCCGGTTGATCTGCCGCCGGGCATTTTGGAGAGAAGCCTCCTGTTCGCGGGCGAGCTGCTTGATCTGGCCGCCGATGGCCCGAACCTCTTCCCGGGTCAAGTCAGCGCCCCCTGCAGTGGCCAGCATCAGCATCAGGAAAACGAACTTCATGGCGTCGGCTCCTTTCCGATAAGACGATCAGCCAGGCGAGAGATGGCCTCCGCACTGGTCTGTGCCTTGGCGACTTCATCCCGCACGCTGGCCGCCGCCTGGCGCGCGGCGGCGTTGCTTTCGCGGGCGCTCGCAATCTGCCGCCCTGCGGCCCCGGCGGCATCCGCTGGACGGGGGGCTGATTCCGGCAGCGAGCTACAACCGGCCAGGGCAAAAAACGAAATAAGAAAAATCGCTTTCATAGATTTAACCCACTCTTACAACAAGGGTCACCGCAGCGCTGACCACGGCAACAAGCACGATGCTCACGCACCCGTACACCAAGGCCCTCACCGGCCAGAACTCCGCGCGCGTGACAAACTGCTTTTCAGCGATCATCTCAAACCGTTCCAGACGTTCGGAGAGGTTGTCGATCCGCTCGATTAACACGTCGATTTTCTCGTGTTCGTCTCTGCTCATGGTTGTTCTTCAGGTATTGGTTGCGGCCATTCTTCCGGCGGTTTGTAGGTCAGCGGCAGGGTTTCCAGGATCGGCAGCAGCGCCGCCAGCCGCCCGCCGTCGAGTGCATCGGAGAGCAGGTCAACGCTGACGAATAGGTCGCCGTGGATATCCTCCCGTCCCGGATACTGATTGCCCGTGGGGGCCTTTGCTTTTATGTCCGCCGCCTGCTCGGCACTCACCGGCAACCACCAAAGGTTGATCCACGTGCGTTGCTCCTCCGTGAACCCGGTATCGGCATCAGGCATCAGCAGCCGGAAAGCCGACTGTTGTTCGCTTGAAAGCTCGCTCCACGGCAACGGATTTTCCACCAGCGGAGCCGAGAGGTCGCGTAAAAGATCAATTTCTTCCGGAGTCATGCGATCGCCTCCATGTAAGCGTTGAGAGCCGAACGCATGGCGATCAGATCAACAGTTTTACCGACGCTGAAAAAAGAAAGCTGAGCCGCAGAAAAATTTCCGGTGCTGTTGCTATATACGTAGAAAGGAGTGTTGTAGATGGCGTAATTCGTTCTTGTTCCTATTCCATCTGAATTTGGGAGGGCATAAGCAACTTGGCTCGACTGATTAGGGATACTGGAGAGGCCCAGAAATCCTCGGTTGTTGGGAGCAGCAGGGTATGGTATATTGTTTTTACCGCCCCAATCAATCAATCTGAAACTTATAGCATCGCCAGTGTTTACAATTCTGGTGACTCCCTCCGATCCTGATACGTTTCCAATGTAATTCGTGTTGTTGCCCGAATCAGCAAAGACCGTCGAACAAAACACCGAAACGTGTTGATCTATTGCGGTTCCGTCGTTGGTGTAGTTTGTGAGCAGCGTCTTACTCGATCCGTTGCCCTTCAACCCATTCACAGGATGGTAATCCCCTGAAACGAAATTGATGTTGGTGGGCGCAGGTCCGCGTAACGGGATCAGCGCTCCTGCCAGCGTCTGCGGCCCGGCGAGCAGGCACGTTGCTTTCATCGCATCCCAGTTGCTGACGCCCGGGAGAGGTGAAGGCGTAGACTTGAGCGTCTTAACCAGATCGTTGACTGCCATCAGTCGCTCCGCCGTGGCCGGCTGACCATCAGCCGCCGCAGACCGACGAATATAGTCAAGCGCATCTACGTCCCATCGTGACCGCAAGATATTAACCACTGGGATCATGCCCACCCCCCGATAACAACGCCGTTGATGACGATCAGCATAACCATGCAGCCATCAGGCAACACGTCGGGCGGCGGAACTCCCATCATCCACTGTACCGTACCCGGCCAGGTGACGGCGTGCCCCCCGGTGTTGGAAAACCGGATCAGGGCAATCGTGCCGTTGGCTGCACCGTCAAAGGTGTAGGTGACCGCCCCGGAGAGGGTAGCGTAGTAGATGATATCGCTGCCGCTGGATAGATCGATGGCGGTGCCGGTCAATGCTTCGTGTGCGCGGGTGTAGTCCTTGCCGGGATCACCATCTTCCCCTCGCGGAATCTTGAATTTGAGCGCCGCAGCCGATTCCGTGCCGATATTTGTAACTTCAGCGGGCTGGCCTGGCTCGACGGTCTCCACGGAATCCACGCTGATCGTGGCCGCATTGCCGTCAACCCCCTTGTCGCCCTTCGGGATACCAAACTTCAAGGCGGCATTGTTCTCGTCGCCAATGTTCTCTACGGTAGCGCTTTCTCCCGGCGCGAGGGTTTCGGTAGAGTCGATCGCGATCGTTGCAGCCTCGCCCTGCGGCCCTTGCCAATGCGGAGGAGTCGGGATATTCGTCCCCCCAGCGTTGATCAAGAGGGCGAAGTCATATTCCCCGCCGTCGTCGGGAACGCCGATGGTGAGCACGTCCTCAGTGTATCGGGGAAACGTGACGCGGTACTGGCCCGCAAGAAGGGTCACGTCTGCCAGACCGGCGCTGTTGGTGACGACTTCGGTCGTCTTGGTGGCGACCAGCGACCAGTCGCCGTTGATCCACGGGGTTTCAAGCGGCGCGAATACGACCCGGGAAGAGAAGCCTTCCCCAAAGATATCGCTCAGGTTAATTTTGACGAGTGCCATTTATCAAAGGGTTGGTGTCAACTCACGGCGCAACGTAGTTGGGGTTGTAGAAGGTGCCGTCGCCGCGCTTGACGATCGCGAAGGGGTTGCGGAGCTGCGCGCCGGTTGCAGAGTCGTAGATGGGGCCGGAACCGTCCTTTCCGGGGTAGGGGTCGGTGTCGCCGGGGTCGTATTGGTAGTATTCTTCAGGAAGAATCTTTAGCAATGCATTCGATGGCGATCCTGAAAGAGAAGAATCCACATAAAGCGGGGTGGTCTCGCTGGGATCAATAGGATTAGAAAACAGGATGTTATCAGACAAGATATCACCGGTAGAATAAGTAAGATATCCGATGCGATAAAACGAATTTGATGAAATCCATACCTCGCAATCAAACACCATCCTGGGGTAAACTAGGCCATTAATCAAATATCCATCAAAGAATACATCTAACTTAGCTCGATTCGTGGGATTGTCATTCCAAAGACCAACCTTGGCATCGCTCTCACTGTACAAAACACCATCGCGATAGATTTTCCACCCGCCTTCAAACATTTTCCTCGCGTAGTTGTGGAGGATTCTTGAGTGAGCCAGCCAGCGTTCATCCCACGCAGGATTCCATGTATTTATCCGATACGGCCACGGAGAAGCTTCACTGTAAGCTCCGCTAAAAACAGATCTTTGGATGTAGTTCGGGAATTCCGTCGTGATGTCAATATTGATATCGAAGTTCGTTCGGAACCTCTTTACTCTCCATAAAAGGCCAAGCTCTTCCAGAGTGTATCCAAAAGGGTAACTTGTTCCACGCCCAACAAGGGAATCATTGGACGTTTCAACAAATCGGAAAATACTGGGAGCGAGCACGTAAGCCATAATTAAGAAACCGGAGGCCCGTCAGCGTAAACATTCAGTTTGGCAGGTGCCCCCGAAAGCCAAACATCAAGTGCAAAGGTTTCGGCATTAAGCCTCCCTCCCTTCAACTCAATCACGATATTAGCATCCGAGATAATCACGCGCCCCGCACCCTCCGGCTTGATCTGCAACGAAAGCAGCCGGTTGATGGCGGCGATCACCTCGTTGGCGGTCGCCGTGTGCATCATCGTGCGTCCGGAGTCGCCCTTTTCCAAAGGATTTATCTTGTTGTTCGCCATATCAGGTAACCATGGTTGGGTCAAAGGGCGGCACGTAACGTTTGGCATGCTCCCAGACGTTGCCCCGGATGTTCCGGATGACGGAATCCTCTGCAAGGAACCAACCTTCATCGGGGCCGGATTCGATCACGTTAAGATCGCCGACCCTGTAGACGACCGAGCCGATCAGGATATACCGGCGAGCGGAAAGCGTTTCGATCGTCGTCGGGTCTTCGACATGGGAATAGCTGTAGTAGACGTGGCTGGTGACCGGGATTTGCGCTTCAACGATCGGCTCATCGCCCAACGAAAGAAACTGGTAGCTGTGAACATACCCCTCCGGCATGATGCGCGGCGGCGGAAGCTCCATCGCGAGCCGGTCCCATTCGAGAAGGTCCGCACCGACGTTCCGGCCTTCGGTCTCTTTGTAGAGGTAGAAGTCGGTCGCGATGCTGACCCCGATGCCCATCTTCTCGAAGCTGGCCGCCCGCTGACGCATGGTGCGCCGCAGGAAATGACACCGAAGCTCCGGGTCAAAGCTGATCACGTCCGGCCCCTGAGGCTGGGCGACCGTGAAATCTCCGTCGTAGAAGGCGTTGGCCATGGGTTAGCGCATCACTCCGAGACGATCCTTGACAGTTTTATTTAGCTCGGTAAGGAGCTGTTCAATTTTATTGTCAGTTGCATTGGACATCTTCTGATCTTTTCCTGCTAGAGAAGCGGCTGATTTATTAACCTGATGCACAAGCGGCTTTTGAGCGAACTGGCTATTTACCTGATCACGAAGAGATAGCCCGGCTGGCTGGAGGGAAACCGGTTTCTTCGCAGCGGCGAACCGGGCATCGCGGTTTTCGTCGCTACTGTTCGCCTCTCCATTCTGCTGGCGACCCCTTTCCCGGCTTTCAAAAACCCGCACGGCACGTCGACGGTCCCGTTCTTGCGCCTTTTCCGCTTCGACCTCCTGAGGGGTCATGCCAGCTCGCTCAACCTGAGCGTCGTGAAGCTGACGGGATTTCTGATTGATTTGAACCGTAAGACGATTCCTTGCCTCAGCGCTAAGAATATCTTTGTGTGTCTCCAGCCGCTTTTGAAGCATGGCGATCTCCAGACGAGTAGCCGCGATGGACCGTTGGGATGCGCTCCCTTGGAGCTTGCTGATTTCATTTTGAAGACGCAATTCTTCTTCCATGAAATCATGCTTCTGAACAATCTGCTGGAGTTCATTTCGATACTGAGCTTTTGCGCTTGATTCCATAGCTTGTTTGACCTCCGGGGCCTTTCCAGCTGCCGCTCCGAGCATCTCATCATATTTACGCTTGGCCTCTGCAAACTCTGCCGCCCTTTCCGAAACCGTAAGCGCGATGGTCTGATTTCCAATTTGACTAAGCTGCTTGTTCGCGATCTGCTCCTCAAGCTTAAGCTGATCCCTTTTTAGATCGCCTTCCTGCTTCGCAAGCCGGACATTGGTATTGTCCATCTTAATTTCACCGTTCCAAGCTCCAACCGGGTTGGAGATGACGTTGAAAAGCGCCTCAAACCTATCTTTCAGGTCGTTGGCGCTCCGCTGCATGGTGCTCCCCAGATGGGTATTGATCTTCTGAAGCAACCCGTCAACGCTCTGTAGCTGGTTTTGAAGGTCGGAAATCGAGGAGAATTTTGCATCCTTGATCTTGAGAACCTTGTCGAGTTCTCGGTCCAACTCTTTCGCCGCTTTGACGCCCTCCCAAAGCGAGCCGATGGCCATCACTCCAAGCAGCGGCCCTGTAAAGGTAGCAATTCCAGCCCGCATCCACTCCTTCCCAGCGGATCGAATCGAAGTCCCGAGCCGGTCAGTGGTGGACTGTTGCCCCTTGGCGGCTCGCATCATTTGCGTATGCGCCTTCAGGACCGACGCAACGCTGCCGTTGAGGTCTTTTTGGAAATCCTTGGTATCAAGACCAAGTTTAGCGATGATGGCTTCGGAACTCATTTTTTCTTTTGGGCGGCGTGGGCGCGGAGGGCGGCGCTTTTCGCACGGTCCCGGAATTTTGACATGGCGGGAATGCTGACACCGGCGCGGGCGGCCTCGTGGTCGCGGATGAACCGGGTGTACTGGTAGAGGAGGGGCATCGGAAGGCGCTCGATCGTATCCCGGGACCATCCGAACGCGATGGCGACGGCGGAAACCAGGGAGGCGAAGAAGTGCATCAACGGCGCTTCGTTGTCGGCACCTCTGGCCGATGGTGGCGTGTCGAGGAAGATTTCCTCCAGGTAGGTCTGAATGGCTTCGATGGCCTCACCGGTAGGGATATGACGCAAAGACCGCGTGAAGCGGCGTCTGGCGCGGTTCTCGCTCCATCGGGGTCGGTCAAACACCCAGAAGGCGCGATCCCGGAACGCGCCGAACTCCGGGGAGATGATCCAGAGGAATTGCGCGATGTCTTCGGCGGTCGGGACGCCCCCGCAAACGAAGGGGTTTCGCGCGAGATCGAGGAACAGCAAATCCCGCAACGTCATGATTCGCACGGGAACGCCGCAAAGCTCGGTAGTGTAACCCGGCCAGCAAGCGGAGGCCCTGATTCGGGCCTCGCGCTCGATGGCCTCCTGGAGGCCGGGGATGTGCATCAGGTTTCGGGGTTGCCCGGGGGATTGAGAACCTTGCGGATATCGATAGAAACTTTCGTTTCGCCGCCCGCATCCCAGGCGCGCCCCACCTTGCTGATAACCACAAGCTGGGTGCCGCCGCCGACGTCGGTCAGGGTGAACGTGGAAAATCGTGCGGGCGGGGCCTGGCTGCTGTCTTGAAGCTGCAACTCAGCGGAGCCGGTCGGAATGGTTGCGGTGAGCACCTGGCCGCGCGGAACGCCGACATGATTGTTGGAATCGACATTGTTGCTTCCTTCCTCAAAACTGATATTGGACGCAATGTAGCTTTGCGCGCCAATGGTCACGATTTGGGAGCCATAAGGAATGTCGCCGTCATTGTAAACACCTTCGGGGTCTGCCATATACCAAGGCCCCCGTGTCAACCAGCGTCACGGCCAGGCGCTGGGACGGATGCAGACCAGGACGGAAAAAGCGACCTCGGAGATGTCGACTTTATCCTCGCTCTCCACCTTCGGCGTAGTGCCTTGTTCCGTAATCTTCGGGAGGCCGTGGTAAGGTAGATCGTGCGTCGTGATGCTCCCGGCGCACCCCTGCATGATACGACGGATGGCGGCCCGCCACTTCGAGTGGAATGGGTCGAGCTTGGTCTTTTCATCCTTCCGGCGGGTGACGATCTGGAAAACCAGTGTGCCGTTCCATGCGTCGATCCAGACCCGTTTCTGCCGGTCGATATGTTTGTGGCCGGTCGCCGCTCCGAGCTGTAACTGGACTTCGACCCGGGGGGAGGTCAAAACCTCGCTATCCTGCTGGACGTAGACAGGCGCGATTCCGTCCCGTTCGAGGATCGACTTGATGGCTTTTTCTACGTCGTCTTCGACGCGGTAGAGGTCGTCAATAGATGGTGCAATCATTTTGTGAAAATTCCGGGGTAGCGTTTGGCGCGGACTTCGAGGTCTTCGAAGACACCGGCGCGAAGCTCGCGGATGAAAGCGGAAACGCGGATGCGCATCGCCCACGCGAGAATCTTCCGGCCCATCAGGGCGCTTTTGTCTCCCTTGAAGCCTGGGGATGGCCCTTTGACGAGGCGGGAGCTTGAGTTTCTGATCTCGATGACCAGCGAAGAACCCTCATTGAGCTTTCGCCCCCGACCGACGCGCGACGGCTGCTTACCCATGAAGGACTTCGCTTTCTTGATGTAGCCGGGGGCCTTTGCCCGTTCTTCGCAGAGGGAGCCGAGTTCCTGAGCGATTTGATACCAGGATTGAGCCGAAAGCCCGCGCGAGCCTTCGGCAACGTTGGGCTCAACATGCCTCGCCTCAAGGATGGCTCGTAACTGCAAGACCTTCGCCCATTGGGCATCCGGCATTCTCATGCTGGCTTTGTAGATAGCGACCTGCCTTTTCGAAAAGAGGCTTTTCTTTCCCGGGTCTACCAACCACTCCTTGCTACCCGACCGCTTGTAGCCGGTCAGCTTCGGGCCATCCTTGGGTCTAGCGTTATGGTTTTGAACCGATGCTACCTTCGCGAGCGATCCCTTTTCGGCTCGATAGGTCTTTTGGATACAAACCCTCAAGAGCTGGCCAACCTGATCCAAAAGGACATCTTCATAGTCGCGACCAGAGAGCTTTGAAAGGGACTCGACCATTCGGGAGAACCCTTTCATCTCAAGGTCGATCTTCATCGAATCTCCTTCAGGCCAAGGGTGACGAACGGGGCGCACCGGGAGATGGCTTTAATCTCCAGCTTCATGCCGCCGATTTCGACCTCGCTTTCAATGGCCGCACCGAGGGTGTCGAACTCGTCATCGAGCACAACGGCCACGCGGTCGAACTCCGGCTGGATGCCGGCGTTTTTCATTTCCTCGGCGGCATTGAGCGATCCGCCGACGACGGTAGCGACCTTCCCCTTGTGCCGGATGACCTCGGCGTCGTCGGTGGAAGAGAAAGTTTGAGCGGCCTCATGAAAACCGGCGCGCATGAAATTGTGAAAGTCAGTGCTCATACAGAAAAAGGGCCGGAATGGGTAAACTCAGGGAAACCCCATTCCGGCCCGGCCCTATGCCTATGCAGAAAGGCGATCAGTCGACGCGATCGAAGTCGCGCTTGAACTCCGCCGCCGTCCCCTCCCAGGTGTGCCCTTCGGTAGTCGCGCGGTGCGTTTTCCCGTAGGGGTTCTGGGGATTGATCTCCAGGGAGTAGAGCGCGCCGTCGCGGCTGTAGACGTAGAAGACGTCTCTGGGCGCTTCCTTGGGAGGGGTGGCGGGTTGTGTGGGTGAAGTCTTTTTGTCGCTCATGATCAGGCGTATTGAGTGGCGATCAACGTTCCGGCGTTGGCGTTGAAGACGCTCGGATTACCCGAAACCTTCCCGCGAACAACCTGTTGGTCCTTCGGCTTGTCTTCGTAGGTCTCGCCGACAAAGAGGCCGTACGGCTCCCAGAAGGCGGTTGCGCCGACGCCGTCAAGGATCGGGATTCCGGCGTCCCCGGCGACGTTCTTGTATCCGGCGCGACCGACCCAGATGTAGTCATTCGACCAGATGCGGGTGAGGGTTTTCTTACCCTTGGCGGCGCTGTTGTACATGGCGCGCCCGACCTTGACCTTGACCTGGTAGCCCTGCTTGTTGATCGCGCTTTCCAGAGCGGTAGCGGTGACCTCCGAACCGGCGGCAAGCTGACCGGCCACCCACTCCTTGACGAGCTTGCCCTGGGAGCAACGCTCCAGAACCAGCGCAGGAATGATGACCATATCAGGCTCCTCCCCGGCATTGCGCACCCGGTTAAGGGCAGCGAGGATGTCGGCGACCAGCGAAATCGTATCGAGGTTTCCAGTGGTATAGGCAACCGACGAGTTCGTCGCGGAGCCGAAGTTGCCGGTCGAGAAGATCGTCTGCGCAGTGTAATACTCCAGCGTGAGCGAAAGCTTATGCTGGCCAAGCTGGCGGGCGTAGAAGGTCTCCAGGCTGAAGAGATGGGCGTAATCCATCTCTGCCTCCAGCGGGATGCCGATTTCCTGACCACGGATCGCCGGGTTCAGGGTGAAATCGCCGATGGTGGCCGTCATGCGGGGGTAGTCGGCACCATCCGCCCTGAGGCCGTCGATGATCCGCATCAGTTCCGCGCCCGCAATGGTGAGCTTCGGAAGATGCGCGGTGCGCTGGTTGAGACCGAGAGGAGGAAGGACATCCTGCCAGATCAGTTGAGTATTGAGGCTGGCCCCTTCAACGATCGCAGCGGAAATCTCTTCCCTGGGCGCGGCGGAAATATTGGAACGAAATGCCATAGTGTAAACCTTCGTTAACCGTTATCGATGGTGACGGCGGTGTTTGCAGCCGAAGTGTAGGTGACAACTTCTCCGTTGGCGGCGGCTTCCTCGGAGATTCCGACCAGCGGCTCGGTCGTCGATTGAGTGGTGGAGACCTTGCCGTCAGCGGCGGCATACAGTTTCAGGCCAGCGGTGGCAACAGCGCCGGAAGCGATTCCGAACTGTTGGCCTGGGGCATTGACGAAACGAGCCGTGCCGGTGCCGTTTGCGACGATGGGCTCATCGGTAATGGCGTCGCCAAAGTCAGTCGCGCTGCAGACCGTGTGCTTTCCGTCCGTGCCGAGCTTAACGCGAAGGTAGGCATCAACGGCAGATGAGCCGACGGTGATCGTGCGGAAACCGCCTTCGATCCTGGTGGAGGTGCCCATGGTTAGTTGCCCCCCCTTTCCAGGCCGATCCGATACTCATTGTAGAGTTCCGGGTATTTCGTGACGGCGGCGGCGTGCGGGTTGCGGACACCGGCCTTGACCAGCTCCTCGACCTTGGCTTCGAACTTGGTCAGCTTGCCGCGCTGGATGTCCGGCGCGCCTGCTTCCTTGTTTTTCGAGATTCCGAGGGTGGAAGCAAACTTCGTGACGGCGGCGGCGGCGACGTTGGCGGCGAGCTTTGCGAGCTTTTCCTCCTCCTTCTTTTCGTCGCCTTCGAGGTTTTCCTCAGGCTTATTTTCGGGATCGGCCTCTTCGAGCTTTTTCAGGCGCTCGTCGATGGGGGCGATGGCATCCGCAACGGCGGTGCCGACAATTTCAGCGATTTTTTCTTCGTCCATTTCTTTAGGTGGGGTGTCAACCGACAAGAGGCCGTTGGCATTTGCCGCCGGGGTGGGAACCAGTGCGATTGCGTCGATTTGCTCGCACCGGTAAAGTTTGCGTTTGGTGTTCGAAACAGGCTCATGCTTCCCGTAGGTCTCAACGGAAAGGCCGAAGTTTTTCGGCATCTTGGAAGCGACTTCGAGGATGTGCGCCCGCTGCGGATGGCTATCCAGGAGATGGGCGTCGCCCTTGAGCTGATCACCTTCGATGCGGAAATCCTTCACCACACCGACGATTTCCGAAAACCCGGATTCGTGGTTGATGACCAGCTTGACGCCTTCATCGCCTTTCGCGAGGCAAGCGGCGAGGCACTGTTTCAATCCCTTCTCGTCGATGTCCATCCCGTGCCCGAGGGCGGGGCCGATCGTCATGACGGAAACGCCTTTGATGATACCGGCATCGGCATCCACGGAATCGCCGCCCGGCAAGGCTTGGAATTGGGTAAGCTGCGGTCGCTTCATTTACTGAAGGGGTCCGTGTCAACCGCTGGCTGGCCGTTGTTCGCCGGGTTGTCGCTCATGGAGGCGATCTCCTCCGGGGAGATGGTGGCGGGGATTCCCTGCTCCTCAAGGGCCTTCTGCGCTTCCCAGGCGAGGCGATGCTTGTCGATGATTTCCTGCTTGCGAATCTCCCATTGACGTTTCCGGTTCTGTCCGTAGATAGCGTACTGTTCAGTGTAGGTAGAGAGGCCGGCGCGGGCCTCTTTGATGCCGATGTCGCTTTCGCGTTGAATGTCGGCGGTCGGCGGCGGGGGGAACATCCAGAGGCCGCGCCGGAAGTTCGCATGCCGGGAGATGTCGCCGCGCTCGATGGCGTCGCCGAGAACGATGTCACGGATCAGGTTGAGCTTTGGGAGGAGGATGTCACGCTGGATGCGCTCAAACTCACGGTTTGCCACGTGCGCGATGATACGGGCCGCGACGCCGCCCGGTTCGGATGGGTCGACCAGGAAGCCGTAAGGAAGATTCAGGTTGGCGCACGACTCGACGTCGAGCATTTTCAGGAAGCCCTGAAAGGAAGAGCTTGGCCGGTTCGGGTTGATGACCTCGAACTTCTCGCCGACGCCCATAAACTCAGTGGCACCGGCTTCAGCGTGCCGGATCAACGACGCGGACGCGCCGCCTTCATCCTGGACCCGCTTGTCATAGTCAAAGCCCTCCGGTCGCCCGCGCTCGGTGTAGGTGACGACATCGTAGGTGGAGAGCTTCTTGACCGCGTTCTTCTCGAAGTCGAGGACCTCGAACTTGTCCCGAATGTTTTCAATCGCGGCGTCATAGGCGGTAATCCCGCGCTTGCTCGACCGCATGGGATCGTAGAAAAACAGCGTGTTCTCAACCGGGATGAACTCCGGGTTGATATACTGCATGTCGCCCATGCGCTCGTAGACGCGATACCCGGCGCGAGTGCCGTCCGGGTTGAGGTAGACGCCGGAAACATAGTCGGAACGCTGGGAAAAGCTGTAAAGCTCGCCAACTTGGTCGGCTTCGATCAGCTGCAGGCGAAGGGCGTCTTCGTCCCGGTACCAAACCAGCATGGAATCGCAGTCGCGCGTCATGCCGATCAAAGAAATCTGAATCAGCCGATTGAAGTGATGGTCGAGGCCGACATGAGCGAGGGTATACCACCAGTCGAGATATTCCCGAATTTCGGAATCCATGCCGTCGTCGCCGGTGTCGGGTTCATAGGTCAGGGTTCCCGCTCCATAGAGTTGGACCTTCCGGAGATGCCCCTTGACGAACCCGACGTTATCCGCAAGGTCGCGGGCCTCAAACATCAGCGTCACCCGGTCGCGTTGCGTCTTCGGGCCGTCCGGGTGGTTGCTTGTACGAGGGGCGGATTCTCTGGCGCGGGTGATTCGGGCGGCGCGGTAAGCCAGCATGTCGCGAGCGCTGGCACGCTTGAGGGCGAGGCCCGGGGCGAAGGCTTCGAAAGCGCTATCGACCGTGCGAGCCAGCCACGAACGATTGATGACAGGAGCCTGGCGTTTCATCGGAGGGCGCGATTGAAATTGGTCAGCACGCGGCGGGGGCGGGGGCGATTGGAAAGAAGCTCCGAAGCGTAGTTGCACTCCAGGAGGATCTGATCGAGCGGAAGCGCCAACTGCTTTGAAAACGACTGACCCGCCACGCTCCCCGACATGGTGGTTTTGCCCTCCATGATGAGAAGGACCGCCTTTTCGCGGATCGCGTTGATTTGATCGCCGGTCAGGCCGACGAAGATTCCCTTTGGTTGCGCCATCAAGAGAAGGCGCGGTGTCAACCGTTACGCGCCCGCTTCGTAACCGAAGCATCCGGCATTGAAGGCATGGACAAGGAGCATCCGCTCAACGTCAAGGTAGTGATCGTGACGGTTCCCGATGCGGGTCCATACAGCTTTCTCAGCTCCGGTCACCTTGTCGCGCTTGATGATCTTCTGGTTGCTGCGCATCTGCGGCCAGTAGGAAGTGTAGCGCGGGCGCTCCGGGTCGGAGTTTGGGTCGATATATTTGCTGACCTCTGTGATTCCGGCAGGTACTCCCCACTCGATTCCTTTCCCGAAAATTCTCCGGTGGCAAACATCCTTGAAGTAGGGGTTCGACCAAAGGAAATGGTAGCAAAAATTATTCTTTGCCTGTTGCCGGGTGCCAATCCCGACATAGACCTTCTTGAAGCGTGAGACCGGCTTTTGAATGTATCCGTGCCCGGTTGGATCTGGGTGCCCCCAACTCGATTCGTCGGAACCCAGAAAGCTAATCCATGCGTATTTCGCGCAAGCGGCGTAGACCTCCGCTGACTCGTGTCCGGAGTCAATGGCGACGCGGGGGCCGCTCAAGCCGTACTCTGACGCCTTGATATGGATGTCCTCATAGCTTTCCAGTCGCCCGGCCCAGAGAAGCCGGGAGCGCCCGTCTTGCGCGAAGGCGCGAATCCCGCAAACGAAATGGATGCCGCCCTTTTCCTGCCGGTCGCAGGCCATGAAGCGATGCGCTTCGTCGGGCCATGGATCATCTATCTCGTAATCGCTCTCTGGCTCGTGATCGTCGCCGTCGATCCTGATTTCCGTCTCTTCGTACGGTTGGGCAAGTCGCCGCTGGATGAAGTTCTTCAGCTTGGTGTAGTCGCCAAGCTGCATGGCTTCCATCGCTTCGATCCAGTCGATGACGATTTCCCGCCAAGGAATCCACGGCACGCAAAGCTGGTTCCAATTGACCGACGCTGTGTCGCGGGGCGCGATAGGGTTCGCCGGTGGAAGGTATTGCCCGCAATCATAAGTTTGCTCCCGGCGGTCTTCAGGCGTGTCGCGAAACACCTTGTCGCACTCCGGGTTCCCGCACTCGTAGCGGATGGTCTTCGCCATCGCATCGTAGTCCCATCGACCCCCGGGGCAGGTGGTTTCGTCCTTGTCCCATTTGAGCCGGAACTCCCCGGCGGCGTCCCGCCATTCGAACGGCTGAAGCTGGCCGCACGACGGGCACTTGAACCCAAAAACTTCCATCGTCCCCTTGCGATAGAGAACATCCATGTCGTCATTAACCTCGCCGCCCTGCGAGATATTAAGGACTTTGCACTTGTGTCGAAAGTCGTCGGTGCGGCTCTTGGCTTTGGAGATATTCCCCTTCGGGGCTTTGTGCGGCTCGTCGTTGACGAGGTTGCAGATGCCTTTCGAGTCGAAGTTATTGGGGTTCCGAAGGCCCTGGATGATGATATAGTTCCCGTCGATAAACCGGATCATCGTATCCGTAACGTCGTGCCGGTTTGACGTGAACTTTCCGCAGACGGACGGGATCGACCGAAGCAGGGGAAGGAAGCGAGTTTTCGCGTGCTCCTTCGCGTCATCTTCGTTCCCGATGTTGAACATCATCGGGACGCTATTGGTGGCGATCTCCTTTGCGAAAAAGAGGTCGGCCCCAAGGGTTTTGCCGGTGCGAACGGCGGCAACGCACGTCACCTCGCGCACAAGCGGATCGTCAAGCGCCTCCCACTGACGCCTGAGCCACGGGGAGATTGAGAGATCAAACGGCCCGTTGATGGCGTAGGCGGATGGGAGCTTTACCCCCTTTGCCCATTGCTCCAACGTGCGCCGGTCGCGTGGGGCGTAGCTGCTACGCCTGGCCTTTTCCAGTACGTGCATCTTCGCCATTGGGTTTGTGTACCTTGTCCAGCACCCGGTCGATTGCTTCGGTGATCAGAACCTTTCGTTGCGCGAAGGACGCCCCTTCCATCTTGAGCAGAAGCGCGTCCCCGAAAGATTCCAGCAAGGCGCGGATGATGTCGGCATCGATCCGGGCGTTGATCTCGCGCACCTCTTCGATACTGACCAGCTTCCCGTCATCAACGTCATTCACCCTGCGGAGCCGTCGCGTCTCTTCCTGGAGCTTCTGGATTTGCCATTCTTCTTTTCCCTGGACAGCGCCGGGATCGACCTTGTTTTTCTCCAACCAGGCCGAAAGCTCCGCGACGTAAATCCGCCCGTTACGAAAAGCGGGGCACCCGGCTTTCTTTGCCGCCTTCAAAAGCTCGACCGTACATTCGCCGCCGATGTGAGCAGCCGCAGCCTTCAAGGAATTGAAGGCCAGCTTCGAAGCATCGCGCGGTCGGCCCGGCGAACGCTTCATCGTCGCTGCTTTGGATTTCGTCGGCGGCATGGATTTAATTTGTGATTTAATTTTTCGCGGAAGGTCTCACGGAAAAAGCCCGGGGCGCTGGCTGGACCTCCTGACTCCATGACCCCCTCAAATAGATTCCTTGAGGGGGACCCCCTCCTCATTTTTGAGAATTTTCAAGCTCGTCATTCCACTTTGTAGGCACGGTGACTCCTCTTCCAATTCCCGGTAAAGCTCCGCGATCGGCTTGATCTGATCCTTGATCGTTTCACGCTCCTGTGCGGTCCACTGCTCAAGCGGCTTGGTCTCACGCCACTTCGAAATGATCACCACAAGCTCATTGACCCGCTTCGATGCCCGGCTAACGTACTCAAGGCGCGGTCGACTTCCCGCCCGTTCTTCGGGGTCTGGCAACGCTCCCATGCCACGGTAGATGTCAGTCAATACCCGAATGCCTTCGGGAAGTCGGATGATCGGCTCAGGGAGGGCTTTAGCAACCCTCATGAAGTTGCAGGCGGTCGAGTAATCAAACTCAAAGGTAGAATTCGTTCTACCTTTGCCCTTGTACGTCTTAAACCGGAGCTTCCACTCCCCGTGTCTGCATTTTGCTTTTGCACCTTGAAGCAAGATGCCGGTTTCTCGGGCCTTGTTGATCTGCTCAATCAATCCGCTTGCGTTGCGCTTGCCAAGCTTCAAGAACTCGCCATAGCACGCGTTGATTCGGTCAACTTCGGGCGACGGCTCGGCAATTTCAAGTTTGGTTTCCTTCATGATCTTTTCAGGCTGTACGCTTTCCGAGCATCGGTAGATTTTTGGGACGGAAGCGGCTTGATGTTGTTGGCCCGTTGAAAGATGATTCGTCCCTTGCTGATGCAAGCGCGAGATGCGACTCCGCAAATTGAGGCGATTTCCGAATCAGACTTCCCGACTGCAACAGAGAGGCCAAGGGCGCTTGCAATTTGCCATGTGGCAACCATTGGCCGAGGTGACTGCACAACAGTTAAAGCCCAGTTATTCATAATACGAAGAGAATCACGGCAAGCATCAATATATCCCCTTCGATATGCCGCATTTTCATCTTCGGATTCTGGGCCATCTATTGATAGCGCAAAGTCTTCAACATAACTGCCAGGAGGTTTCTGCATGCAGCGACTTAAACTACACCCATCTCCTCCTGTCAACTGGTCGAGACCGAAATCTGCGAATTCCACGTAGTTTTTCAGAATCAAGGAATCTTCACGTTTGCTTGAAAATCTGAGTTCCGCAGGCCCCGTTCCGATTCCCATTCTCACGCCCCCTAAAGGGATGGCGTGTGAGAATGATAATCGAACCGGGATACGGCGGCGATTCTCAATTGTCATTGTCATAGATTTTTTGAGAATGAGAATGAGAATCGGCACTTTTAAGGCGGCGTTTCCTGTCATTTGACCTTCCGGTAAAGGGCGGTATTCCCATCACCTTCCTTGCTGATAAATCCGTCTTTTGTGGCTTGCTTTAAAGTTCTATACGCCGTTGACTGACTGCACTTATAGTGCTCTTGAACCAATGGTATAAGATCAACGCCATATATCTTATCATCAAACAAACGAATGATTTCAGCGGGTTCTTGCTTCGTCTTTTTGCTCTTTCTGGCATTTCCTACGGCTTCCTGAAACTCCTGGGGATCGTAATCCTCATCAACCTTATAAATCCATTCGTCTTCATCGAAGTAAACACCGATGTCTGGGAACGGCGCACCGTTGTTGTTCTTGCCGCACGTGATGAGCAGCTTCGTGTTGTCGTCGGGATCGCGTGGAGCAATATTGATCTGCGAACGGGTCCACGCTTGGAGAATCTTTGAGTTGCGCCCGTAGCTGGCTTTATCCCAGCCAGTTGCCTTTTGCGCTCCTGCTTTACCAGTAAGGGAGTGATGAACCACGATCGGGACGCGCTTTGCCTTTCCGCGCTTGGTGGCCTTTGTGATGAGCGAGCAAACCTCGCGCATGTCAGTATCTTCGTTGAGGTTGCCGGTTGTGAACGTGTTGAGCGGATCGAACACGACGAAATCCGGGTTGAAATCGGTGATCAGAAGTTGCACTTGCGCAAATTCATCCGGGTTATTCAAAGCCAGGAAACAATCATGATCATGCTCGATAGTGTGGAAGATCATGTGATCGTTGAGAACATCAACTTCTCTGTCGGTAATGCCCAGACCTTTGATGATGCCCTTCAAATCGTGCTGTAGGCGGCGCGTGCTGTTTTCTGTTTGGATAAAGAGCCAATGCTTGTGCATCGCGTGCGTCTGGATTCCCAGGAACGGCTTTCCGAGAATCATGCAAATGGCCATCTGCATAACCAGCCGCGACTTACCGACACCGCCCGGGCCGAGGATTGTTGCCGGTTGGCCTTCCGCAAGCACGCGGTCGCCAAAGAAATTGTCGTCATCGTTGAATGTAGACGCCATGATGTTTTTAAGCTCCTGATTTGATAAGCTGCTGTTCGTTTTGGTTTTCGCCGCTTCGATGGGAGCCACGAAATCCCCAATGTCTGGCGCTTCTCGCCACCAATCATTGTAATCTTTGACATGTTCCGGAGGCATCGCCAACTTGAGCGTTAGCCCGGTTTCCTCGCAAAGCTCCCGCAATCCCTTTTCGAGCGTGTCATGCCCCGTAGGCTTACCGTCCTTGCGGGGCGGATCATTTTGCCCGACAAGAATCACGTCGCCCGGTGCGTTCGATTTCGCGCGTTCTTCGAGGACGGCCTTCAAGCGTTTGTAATTGCTGGCCGATCGGGTTACCGCCAGGCAAACCACGTTATTTCCGTTCGTGTGATGGAAGCCCAGGCCCTCCATGAAAGCGAACGCATCCCATGGGCTTTCCATCGCAAGCAAAACCTGCGCATCCGGCTTGCCGATGATCAACGGCATTGCCGGTGTCTTCTCGCCGGGAGTGGCGTTGACGTATCGGTCGCCATCGGTTGTGCGGTACTGGCAACCGATCACGACGCCGTCTTTAATGACGGGAGTAGCAGGGTAAATGTCGTGCATCCCGATCAACTCTTGGGATTTGAGCCATTCAACGAACTTTGTTGAAAAGCCACGCCAACCAGCAAGCCCTTCGATCTTTTCAGGGGTCAGCGCGGCGACGCATTTCTTCCAGTCGAACGGCGCAAGTTCAGGTTCGTATTTACGCAGGGGCGATTCTGGCTTTGGGGGAATTGATATGGGGGATCGTCTTTTTTGGGCAAGGGGCCGATCCCCGGAAGGCGCTTCAACGCCCGCCATGCGGAAATAGATGTCCTGGGCCTCTTGCGACGAACATCCTTTATCCATTGCAATGAAGTCGATTTCGTCACCGCTTTCGTCCGTGGTGAAATCCTTAAACTTCATTATGCCTTTGTCGTCATAGTAAATACCCCATGACGGCGTTTTCTCGTCACGGAACGGGCTTTTGCACGATCTTTGGATGTAGTCGCCGTACCCAAGCTCCCGCATGACTCGATCAAGGGTAAAACCCCGGTTTCTAGCTTCTGTCAGTTTAGAAAGGAAATCACTCATGCGCGCTCAAACTTCAAAGATTGTAGAGATCAGTTCATCATCTCCCTGTGTAGTGCTTTCAAGCCTCTCTACTGCCACTTGGTAAGGCATGTTGAATCCCCTCCATATCCCGCTCGGAACGTGCATTATCACAGATTCAGACTTAAAGAGCTTGCCCTCGGACACGAGAAAATCCCTGATAAATTTGAACTCACACTTTCCTTTTAAGATCGAAGTCCACAACTTCTTTCTCCGCTTAGTCGGCATGGCCGCGTATACTTTTCTTGCGTGAGATGATGTATTCATAGATTGGAACGGTAAAACTCAATGGCGCTTGGGTGCGCCTTGATAGAGTCTCTGCTTCCGTCCGCAATGAACAAGCCTTCGGTAGTCCTGGCACGGCTTAACGCGACGTACGCTTGCCCGAACTCAAAGCATTTCCCTAAGTGGACCTGAATCTTGTCGAGCGTCATGCCCTGGCTCTTGTGCGCCGTGATCGCCCAGGCGAGGCGTAGCGGGATCTGTGAGCGCGTCGCAATGACGTCTTTGCCCTCTTTGATCTGCCACTTGTGCAACCCGACGCTGTACGTCTCGCCGTTGTTGAAAAACACCTTGACCAGCGGCCCGTTGATCCCGTCGTTGAACTCAACCACGGTGCCGACGCTCCCATTCGCAAGGCCCGCCTCTGTGTTGATGTTGGTCAAGAGCATGACTTGAGCGCCAGCTTTCAAGCGCAACACTTTCGGCGCGAGACAGTTCTTGTCTAGCATGTTCACCGCGCTAGGCTCGCCGTAGTCGTCGGCGAAGAAAGTTCGCTCTTCGCCCTCCACCGTGGCAAGGCGGCGTTCGTTGATGGCATCAACGTTGAGGTTGTGCGTATGGACAACGACCGGTTCAAGGTTCGGGTTCTCATCTTTCGCAAGGTAGCGTTCGTTCAGGAGCGCCGACACGTCGGGCGCGACATCACCGAAACGAATCTTATTCAGGATCGACGAAAACCGGGCATCGGCCTGGCGAAACACCTTCGAAAGAATGTGCGTTTTGAACTTCGCCTGTTGCCACGAATCGGTTTCAAACGGGAACACGCCCCGTTTAATCAGGTCTTCCGCGCCCTTCTGGACTGGTGGCAACTGCAAGAAATCCCCGAAGAGAATGATCTGCATCCCGCCAAAGGGAAAAGTATCCCGGCGCACCATTCGAAAAACGTGGTCGATCTTCTCGAAAAGCTCGGCGCTGATCATCGACACTTCATCAATCGCTAGTATCTTCGTCTTTCGGATGCGGTCAAAAGGATCGGACCGCATGTTCGTAACGAGGTCTTTTACGGAATCTTTCGCGAGCCCGAGCCCGGCCCATGAATGAATCGTGCGACCGCCGACGTTCACGGCGGCGATGCCGGTTGACGCGGTGACCGGGATTTCGAGTTCATCCCTGACGACCCGCAAGAGAGTTGACTTGCCGGTTCCCGCCGATCCTGTGACGAGGATGTTTTTCCCGGCTTTGATGTCGTCGATGACGCTGGTTTGTTCTTCTGAAAGGTTCATGCTATGCTTTCGACTTCTTCGTTTGGTTCCTTCCGCGCTTGAGCGCGTTCTCAAACAGGATAGCTTTACTTCTCGACCAAAGCCGGTTGCCCGCTTCGAGGTCGGAAATATGCTTTGGTCGAACACTCATGCGCCGCGCTACTTCGCGAATACTCAAACCAGCCTTCTCCCGAATGGTCTTCGCGTGCTTCGAGGTTTCAGCGTGGTCGATAACGACAACCATCATTGTTCTGTATTTGATAAGGCCGTGCGTTGCCTTCGGTTCATGAAGATCGCTCATAGAATTTCGTACCCAAGTTTTTTATATAGCCTTAGACGGCTCTTGTATTGCGAATGCAACATCGAGTGTTGCCGGTCCTCGAAATCGTGAATGATCCCGTGTTCCTTCCCGGCAAAGGTCCGAAGCACGCGCCCGGTCCGCTGCTCAACCTTTGTCGTCGACCTGCCGGCGCAAGCGAGAATCAACGTAGAGGCGCGGGGAACGTCTAACCCTTCGTCGGCAAGGGAAGTCGCGATCATGCAGCGAAGGGAGCCGTCCCGGAACGCAGCAATGGCTTCCCGGCGGCGCTTCGCGCCCATCTTGGAATGACAGACAACCGCGCCTTTGATCTCTTCCGCGAGCATCCCGCCGTGGTCGACCGTGCCGACAAGCACAAGGGCCGCGTCGCCCTGGCCGGCGAGCGAGATCACCCGCCGGTTACGAACGTAGTTGCGAACGATCCCGTGCGTCTGACAGAGTTGCCACTTGATGCGCTGGCGCTGTTCGGCTTCGTCCAGGTAGCGAAACCGCTTCATGCGCTCCTCTAGCAACCGAGGAACCGCCTCGTCGATGATTTCCGCGATGCCGGGGTCTGTATCGCTATGGAAATGCACCCGCGCTTTTGTCAGGTGGCCGCCGTCGACGATCCGCGCCCGGTCAATCTCGAACATCTGGTGTTCAAAGAGCGCCATCAACGCGAGGTTCTTCTCTGGATCGCTCCCGAACGGCGTAGCCGACAATCCCCACCGTGCCCGTGGCGAGGTTGCCACCAGCGCGCCAAGCGTCGGCGCTCCCGCGTGGTGGCACTCGTCGACAACGACAAGGTCTTCGTCGGTCAGGTCCGGCATGGATTGCCAGCACGCTACGCGAACCCGGCAAAGCTGGTTGATTGCCGGGAACAGGGCGAGGGCTTCCTCTGCTTGCTCGACCTGTTCCCGCGTGTTCGCAAGCCATGTGATCCGCGCCTTACGCTGGCGCTGGTGGCCTCGCGCAACTCGATCAATACCAGAAGCCGCAATGAAGGTCTTCCCGCCCCCCGCCGGGCATTTGAGGATGCCGCGAAAGGTTTGCGAAAGCCAATCAATCCCCTCGTTTTGGTAGTCTCTTGCTGTTTTTTCCACGTTCAAAAAGCCAGTTGTTGTTTTTGGGTAGATTGTTCAAGATGCCGCGTTGATCTAGCCATCGGTTACAGGCGGCCAGGACATCGCCGTATTCATCACGGCGCTGTTTTGCTATGCCGACCTTGAATTGATGCAAGCGGGTAACTGGCGGCGCTTTAGGTGCGTCGTCTTCACTCACGTTGACTTCTTCCCCCACGTTATGCCGATATGCTCTTCGTGGACGGTGATCAGCCGATAGCCAACATATTCACCCGAGCGAACGCCCTTTCGAAGAGCCTCGACAAGGCCCTTCATTGTGCGATGGCGAGAGCAGAAGTCCGTCCATACGGAATGGGTTAGACTCGGTTCGAAAATCAGAACTTGTGCTTTAGCTCCCCTCACGCGACGCCCCCTTCCGATTTCTGCTTTTGGATGTGGCATTCGTCGCAGATGTCCATGCCGGTTTCGTTGGTGGCTTCCCCGCAGTCATCGCAGACCCACCCGTACCCGTTGCACTCGAAGCAATCTTCGTCATTGCTGTCACAAGATGGGCAAATCATGACTGCTCCTTTCCCATAAGCATCTCTGTCAATGCTCCGCGCTCATTCTCCAAGCGGAGAGAACGCAGGGCTACTCGTCGCACGTGGTTGTTTCTCAATTTGACCCGAGCGTAGTCACCCGAGATTTCCAGTACCGTGCCGTACCGTGTGCTGAAGTCGATTGTGCGGACGCCTCTCTTTGTGACTACCCACTTAACTTTATCTCCTGCTTGCATTAATTCCCCTCCTTTCCTTCTGCTTTGGCAATAGCATCAAACGCTGTAGTCATCGGCTCCGCGTGACAGGTCATCCCGTCCACGTCGGTTTCCTCGATGCAGCCAACAAGAGCCTTCAATGCCTCCAGCATCTCCGGCGCGGAGGCGAAGAGGGTAGCGTCCGCCTCATGCTCGAACAGGGCGATGCGCATCCCGTTCTTAGAGATAACGAAGCTTCTTCCGCTCCCGGTTAGGGAGGGCCGGATTTCCAACGGCCCCGACGTATGCTTCGGTTTGCTCACTTCGTCACCTCGCTTTCCACGTCGGCGGGAATCCGGTAAAGAATGCCCCGACCCGATAGTTCTCCGATCCCACCTGCCGGAATCCACTCTTGCCGCTTGAGGTGGAGGATTCGAGCGCCCGGCGGCACGATCCAGTCGCGATCACCCCACCGTTCGGTGTAGCCTTCAGTGGCCCGGTCGGCCTGGCCGGATTTGACCCAGTACGGCAATGCTGCAATGGCACCAACGTTCATCCCTTCGGACTTCATTGGCATCAACAAGCCGACGAAGTTCGGTTCATGGGTAAACCGGATGACAACCGGGGTTTGGCCTTGGTTCGTATCGGTGTGCTCCCAATGCTCATGACGCTTGAGCTTTGAAAAGATCATCCCTCGCGCCTGTTCTCCAATTTTAAGGATGGTTCCGACCTTCCCAAAACCACGAACAAGGATCGGGTCGACTATCGCGCTCCCCAGCGGCTCAACCTCAAACGGAGCAAACACTTGACGCCAATACGGGAAGCCCCCATCGATCAGCTTTCCGAAACTTGCGCACCCATCATCTCCAGAACGATCGCCTATCGAGATTGAAACATCCATCTTTTTGATGACAATCATAGCTATTGGTGAATAGCCATCCAGTTGATGAAGCCGATCAACAACGGAGAGCGGCACAATGAACGTTCTCCGCTCGTCTTTCTTGTTCAGCTTGAGCGCTACGCTTCCAATCGGCATCGAGATAACCCCCAATCGCATCCCATCCGTAGCAACAAGAAACACGTTCGGTTCGGCAATCTCGATCAGTATCCCGCTAAGGGCCGGTCGGCATTTGTCCTTCCGGCAGAGACAGGCGAGTGCTTTAAGGTAACGGTAAGGAACTGAAAGATTCATCGTGCAACCTCCTGAATCAAGTCGGTGACCCATTCTTCGACCGGGCCTTTAATTTCATGGGCTGACACGGCGATTCCGGGTGTCGGCCCCCACACTTTCACCAGGCCTTCGGTTGAGACCTGGCCGTCATTCGCAAAGAAGCCCATGTCTTCCATCACGTCAGCGAAGAGCTTTTCCATGTTGCCCAGGTCGGGCGCGGTGTCTTTGTAGATAATGCTCTCGCGGGTCGCCTTACCCACGCCTTTAAGGTGCGGGAAGACCCATACAACAATCAGCTTGACCGGGCCGGCGAGCGGTGTGCGCGGGCGAAAGGGTAGCATTTTCTCTTGAAGGAATGATGTGGCTTCCTTGAGTTCGGGCGTGTCGATGTGCATCACGCGGCCACGGGCGAAGATGGTTTTCTTCATCTGCTTCGTGACGCGGGGAGGCGGGCCGGGAATAAAAAATTGAATCATAGGGATGGAGAGGGCAAGGGATCGGACCTTGCCGGGGTGGTGCGATTGGTTAGAACGGGGCGGACGGGCTTTCGTCGAGGTCTTCGGGTTCTTCGTCGATGGGCTCGACCTTCGTAGAGGCGGACGAAACGTCTTCGGGCTCGTCTTCTTCCGGTGCGGGGTCGGCGTCGGCCTTCGCTTTCGGCTTCCGGGTGCGCTTGGCCTTCGGCTTCTTCGGCGCGGCTTTTCCTTCCGGGGTCTCCGGTTCCGGCGCTTCGGGTTCGGGTTCGCTTTCCGTCGACTCCACCAACGCGGGAAACTCATTGATCGTCGTAAATTCCGCATCGACGGCATCGGCGTTCTTGTCTTCGGTGGCCGGGGCATCGGGCTCGTCGTCGAAGTCCATGACGGCTTGTGAGGTCTTGTCGACCTCGCCTTGAGTCATTTCCTTGACGTAGACGACCTCTCCGGTGTCTGGATGGCGGCAGGTCTTCATGCCTTTCTTCGGGTCGTTGTACGTGACCGGACAATCATAGTCCCGGTACTCGATTCCAGAAGTGACCTTGTTCGAAAGGTTGGTGATTTCGGCCTGGCACGCGGAAAGCTTCGCCTTCCATTCGTCCATGACCATCTTCTTCGATTCCTCAAGGGACTTGAGACGGGTCTGTTCTTCGGCGGCCTTCTTCGCAATATGAAGAAGCTCGTCGTTGGTGAACCTGTATTCCAGGTTCTTACGTTCAATCGTGCTGGTAGGCAATTCAGTGCTCATTTAGCTATACTGGTTTCTTGTGGTTGATTGATCAGAAGGGCGCGTCGACCTTTTCGGGCGCGGGCTTCTGGGGAGTTTTTGCGGCGGGCTTCGCCGGGGCGGCGCTGCCAGCCGCTTTAGCAACGGCTTTCGTTCGACTGTTGAGGCGAGCAATCAAGCTGCTCACCTTGTCTTGCGAAAGGCGCTCAGCCGCGCGGTTGGGAGAGTTCAAGAACTTGATCTTGATTTTCTCCTTACCTTCGTACTCATCGCTTTCGGTGACAATAGAGCACTCCATGCCGGCAAAGGTTTGTTGACCGCCGGCCAGGGCGTTAAGATCGCCGTCCCAGCCGAAGACTTCGTTAAGGTCTTTGACGGTGCGGTCAATCGTCTTGTCGGAAAGGTAGGCATAGTAAACGCCGGTGTTTCCGTTCTGGTCGCTCCCTTCTTCGTCCACGACAACGGGAATCTGAATGTAGGGGGTTCCCTTTTCGCTCTCCCCGAGCCAACCGGCTTCGGGTTCGGTGACTTTGCAGCGGAATTTCCCGACTGCATCAATGTATTTGCTCATGATGATTTATTCTTTGTCGACAAGGTTTTGCAGCCACTTCAAGACCTGTTTAAGCTTGTCTTTGGGTTGAGTTTCAATAGTGGCCAGCCAGTTGATTGTTTTCTGCTTCTCCTCTTCGTCCTTGTAGGTTGCGAGCGGAGCCAGGTTGACAATTTTGTGCCGAAGCTCATCTTCGGTAGGTTCAGCGACCGGCTGGTTGCGATGCTCGTCGACCGCCTCCAGGAAAGCGAAGAAGCCGCGATCCTTATCGAGAGGGAGGGTTTCCGGCAGGTTGTAACGGTTCTTCGCATCCCAGCCAGGTGCCCAGCTTGTGTGCATGATCCGGTCCCCGCCGATTACCTTCTTGTGACCATCGCTATCTTCGGTCTTGAAGGTTTCATAGACGGCGAAGAGGCAAGCATCCGGCCATTCGCGGAGGATGCCTGTGAAATGTTTGTGACCCTTCATTTCGTACCGGTCGAACGGATCGCCGCCGGGAGGCGTGTGATTCTTGATATGGACGTGCGAAAGAATGATGATCGCGATTTTGTGCTTGTGCCGGATGCTATCGAGCTTTGCCAGCAAATCGACCAGTTCCGGCAAGACAATGTTATAGCCTTTCCCGTAACCGTAGGCTTCGATGTTAGCCTTTTTGTCGCGCTTGCAGCAATGGCCCTGAATCAAGCGTTCGAGCCAGTCAGCGGTGTCAAGTACCAGCGTCTTAAACGCTACCGTTGCGGCGGCTTCGATGTCGTCCAGGAAACCGACGAGTTCCTTGTAGTCGCCCGGCGTGAACCGGTTGATGTGCTCAAGCCCGGTCAAGCCGTCTTCGGCTGCAATGAACAGCGGATCGGGAGCGTTCGCGCCGAAGGTAGATTTCCCGATGCCTTCCGGCCCGGAGAGAACCACGCGCGGCGGCAGGTCGACGACTCCTTTTTTGATCTTGGAAAGGTAGCTCATTACTCTTCGCCTCCTTCGCCGCTCACGTCGACGCTGTTAAGTTTAAGCATCGCATCAATGGCGATGCTTAAGTCGGTTTGCTTGCCGGTGACGAGATCGTCGATGATGCGGTTTGCGCGACGGGAAACCTTCCGCTTGATTTCTTCCCTCTGCGATTGATGCAGGTTGTTGGCAGCCTGGCATCGTTCTTTGAGGTCTCCGAAATCGAACACCTTTTCGATTTCGATATAGCGACGGCCCGACCGTTGATAAGCGCTAAGAATGGCCTCTTTGGCGCGAAGCTTCGCCGTGCCAGAGTCAATGCGTTTTTCAATTTCGTTGTCGAAATCAGGAACTGGCGGAAGCGCGTTGATGAATTGCCGGGTCTTCGTTTCAGCGATCTGGTAGATTCGCTCCCTAGCGTATTTAAGTTGGGTTGCTGTAATAGACATGGTGTTTTCTGTTCTGTTGGTTTGGTGGATTAAAAGGGTGCGAGCGGGCCGGAGTCGAACCGGCCACGGTTAGTACCGCTAGACAGGTCTCCCGCACAAAGCCGATAGCGGGGACACTCCTTTCTTCCTCGGCATAGGTTGCCGTCATATTTTCGGTTTGCGTGTTGCTCCGCCCACGCCGCCGCTCGCATTTTGAAAAGGTCCGGTTTAACCACCCACCGGCAAGGTTCTATGGGTCATGAAATCAACACACGTTGAGTTGAGCTTACATATAGATACCCTCCTTTCTTTGTAGTGATGGGATTGATCCGGTGCCCTGCTTTTATTTGGTTACGGGGCGGGTGGATGAAAATAACTACCGTTTTGCCAGCGGCGCACTATTTACCCATGACCGGATCAAAAGCTGTTAGTCGATCATCATCGACCTGAAATAAATTTCAAACGCCTTGTGCATGAGCGTTCCGAACCGAAGGGCTTCGCTCTCTTCCTTGGTCGGCTCGATCGGATTTTCGTAGCGGTGATAGTGGTATCTGGCGCACTTGCGGAGAGCCGTCAAACGGGAGTTTGTCAGAAGCTCTTTCTCTCCCTCTTCCATTTCCAGTTCGCTATGCTTCCGCGCCTTTTGACGGTAGCGGATACCGTCGACCGATGCCCGCCCGGTGCAAAGTTCGTAGAACTCACACTGGCCGAACATCGAGCACGCGCTCGGGTTCCTGGGCCAGAGGTTTCCCCGGCGGTAGTGAAGTATTTGCTGGGATTGCGCCCAGGCATCACCCATGTATTCCAGGAGGTCAGCGTCAAGGCGGGGAACCTCACGTTGCGCGAAGTAGGCATCAAGATCGCCCGTAATCTCTTCTTCGAGCCGTGCGCCGTATTCTTCCGGGGTTTCGGTCTGCGATTGCAAGACGTAACCGTCTGCCGGGCTGGCGCTCTCACGCCACTTTTTTCCATCCTTTGTCCGCACCCGCTCGCCGTTGGCATCGAGCACGATCTTCACGCCGTCGCTGTCCAGGGTTGGAATCTGTCGGGGGCGCGATCCAGGCTTTTTGATCACGTCATGAAGCAGGTTTCCGACGTCCAGGCCCCTTTGCTTGAGGGCGAGAATGTACTTGCTGCTTTGCGTGTCCATTGCGAGGCGGTGCCAATAGTCGCTATCCGGTGCGACGGACTCCGACGTTGTCTTGTGCTCAAGCACAAGGTAGCGATCACTGGCGCGATGCTGCAAAACCGCGTCGATCTTTCCGCCTTCGTCGAAGGTCTTCGACATGCCTTCGGTCTGCGGGTTGAGGAGCGGAAAACGGAACTCCTCTTCCACGCTGATCACAGCGTAGCCCGCGTACTTTCCTCGCCACCGGAGATCGTAGCCGACTATCAGCGCGCGAGCCTTGGCAAGATCGTAGTCGAGCGGGAGCGCGTCAAGATGGGCGAGGGCGCGCTCGATTGGTAGAAGGTTTGACACGGTTAGGCTTCCTTTGGTTGATGCACCTTGACGGCGTGCCCGATTTTCGCCTGGAACTCTTCGATCCATTCCAGGGTGAGCTTTGCAACGGCATTGTTTTCCGGCGTGTTGCCCTTGCGGATCGCGAGGAACCAGCGTTCTGCCGGGCGGCTGGCGTCTGGTGTGATGCCGGGAATGTCATCGTGCGCGACGCCGGAAACACGAGCGAGTGTTCCGACAAGGCAACAACAATCCCCGAAGTAAGTAGAGCCGTCCACTTCGCCGGCGATCAGCGCGGCCTTGAGCCCGGCGACTTCGGCGGGGGCGTTGAGGAGGATTTCGAAGAAGTCGCCCTTGATGGCGTAGAGGTTGGCCCTGGAGAGGTTGGCCCTGGAGAGGTTGGCCCCGGAGAGGTTGGCCCTGGAGAGGTTGGCCCTGGAGAGGTCGGCCCCGGAGAGGTCGGCCCCGGAGAGGTCGGCCCCGGAGA